>Ga0315284_10008472_pt1 | contig 14694 bp, 18 predicted proteins | sample YL17G09_16_MG_FD_203696 | JGI IMG/M metagenome (GOLD analysis project Ga0315284, IMG submission 203696) | Sediment microbial communities from Yellowstone Lake, YNP, Wyoming, USA - YL17G09_16 | ecosystem: Environmental > Aquatic > Freshwater > Lake > Sediment | place: USA: Wyoming | collected... | reverse complement strand
CTTTAAATATTTCTCCAGTAACTTCTAAGACGGATCTGCCTGTTTTGGCACTTTGTTCTTGGATGAACTTGTCGAAACTTTCTACAACTGTGTATTGTGACTTGTTTTCTTGTTCTTTCTGCTTTTTACGTAAATCATTCTTGCCTTTTCGTCGTCTTTCATCTGTAATACTCATAATTATCTAGTTAAACATGGCGAAAGTGAGTTATAAGTGTTACTATTTATATAATCTGTAAAGCGTAATTTCTAGGTATGGACATATGAACCTATGAAACAATTTTCTATGGTAAACATTGAAGAACTTGTTTTGATCCAGTTTCCCTTTCACGGTATTATAACTGTTTATGAAGTGGAGAATCATGTTTGATTTCATCCATATTGGTTCAATGTATGATTTGGTTCTTTTTCTTTCTCGGTAAGTATCCAATCTATGGTCGGCTTACCAGTATATCCCCTCTCCCATACGAACCATGCGAAACACATGATACAAGTAGGCGCATCTGTGGTTTTAAGTTCAGGTCTAATACATGAAACCCTATCACTGAAAACCCATATCCTAATAGGTGGATATTGTTGGTAAAACTTTAATCTGGATTTCCCCTCAAGAAGTAGTAGTCTTGCAAAGATAACTACTTTCTTTTCGGCACATTCCATACTATGATAAAGAAAAGGTAAAATTAATTTGAATGGTGGATTGGTTATTATATAATCCACTTTTCTATTTTCTTTAAGAAAGTCCACTCCTTTCTCTCCATATATATCATCATCCATCCTAATATCCGAAGCCATCATATTAGGGAAAAATCTTGCTATTGCTCCGTTTCCAGAAGCGGGTTCCCATCCTATCCCCTCGAACTTCTCTCTTTTCAATAGTTCCTTCATTGCTATTGGGGGAGTAATATAGAAGTCTTCTGGACTCCTTATTACATTAGGAGAATAACCAATTTGTTTCTGAACGTCTCTAATTTTATTTGGCATATGGATCAGGAATGTTTACCATAGTTTCTCTCTTTCAATACTTCATGAAGATAACCTATACCGTTAAAAATCATGGCGCAAAGAGCATCTTCAATCCCCTCTCTACTTTCAAATCCTCTATGTTCAAGCCAAACATCCATAAAGTGTCTAAACATGCTTTTCATATATGTATCTTTCGGCATTCCCTTTTGCCAGTTATCTGATTCTCTAAGTTTTCCATCTGGTTGTACTCTATGTTTATTCATGTATTCCCCATACCGTTTTATTACTATTGAAGATAAAAATCCTTCATAATCGGCTTTGTTTTCATCTGTGTCTCTAGTAGCACCAGTTTTAAACTCACGAATTTTTGCCATAACTTGATCCTCTTTACTTTAAGTAAAATTAGTATTTAAAGTTTACTGGTTAAGATGGACAGGTTGGGCAAGTGCCATCTTCTTTTATTAACAGTTGATACGTTCTGCTTCCATCACGATAAATAGTTACCCCTTTTATGCCCAACTTATGCGCTAACAAATAAATTTCTTCTATATCTCTAACTGACGACGTGTTTGGCAAGTTAATAGTTTTGGATACTGCGTTGTGCGTGTACTTCTGGAAAGCCGCTTGCATCTTCAAATGTCCTTCAGGAGAAATTTCTGCTGACGTTACAAACGCCTTCTTCATATCTTCAGGTAAAACTATACAGTTTTTGCATTGAGACACAATTAACGCTTTTTCCATTTCGTCATTCCAGAGTCCTTTAAGTTCTAGTGAACGTTTTACTGCCGGATTAACTTCAACCAAATCTTTGCCTAAGGTTTCTTTTACTTTTCGACGTTGAACTATGGCAAACATGGGTTCTATTCCATAACTGCAATTGGCAATAATGCTTATGGTTCCAGTCGGCGCAATCGTAGTTAAAGTCGCATTCCTCATATATGGTTTATCCTTATAGATGCTTTTGCTCTTGTTTGGAAAACTTCCTCTTTCTTTACCCAACTCTACAGATGTTGCTATTGCCTCTTCAAGTATTACTTTCATAAGTTCTTCAGCAATACTTATAGCTTCTTCACTATTATATTTTATTCCAAGATAAATGAGTGTGTCAGCAAACCCCATAACTCCAAGACCTATTTTACGGTTAGCAAGTGTAGCCTCTTTAATTTGTGGCAATGGATATTTGTTCACGTCAATAACGTTGTCAAGAAATCTTATTGCAAGCCGCACAACCTTCCTAAGTTTATCATAATCAATTTTTGCAACACCATTATTCTTCACGAATTTGCTAAGGTTTATTGAGCCAAGATTACAAGACTCATAAGGAAGCAAGGGAGTTTCGCCGCACGGGTTTGTTGCTTCAAACTCTCCCACTTCTGGTGTAGGATTTGTTTTGTTTATTGTGTCCAAGAATATAACTGCTGGTTCACCATTCTTCCAACTCATATAACAAAGAAGATTCCAGATGGCTCTTGCCTTAATTGTTTTCACCGTCTTTTTGTTTCGAGGATTAACAAACTCGAAGTCCTCATCTTTCTCTACGGCAGTTATAAACTTGTCAGTTATTCCAACTGACAAATTGAAGTTTGACAGTGTTCCTTCCCTCTCTTTAGCCATAATAAAATCCATTATGTCTGGATGGTCAACACGCATTACACCCATGTTTGCACCACGTCTTTTGCCGCCTTGCTTAATAACTTCTGTAGCTGAATTGAACACAGCCATAAAACTGAGTGGACCAGAAGCAATCCCGCCAGTACTTTTTACCACGTCGCCTTTTGGTCTAATCCTAGAGAATGAGAATCCTGTTCCGCCACCCGATTTATGGATGTTTGCTGTATAATGTACCGCATTAAAGATTGAGTCAATATCATCTTCCACTGATAAAACGAAGCACGCGGAAAGTTGCCCCAGATTTGTTCCAGCATTCATAAGTGTTGGGCTATTAGGCAAAAATTCCATCTTCGTCATTATTTCAAAGAAGTTTTTCTCCATCTTTTTAATAAATGTTTTGTCTTTACCATAGTTTAACTCTATCTCCGCTATTGCTTTAGCTACTCTTCTAAACATTTGGGTTGGGGTCTCAATTATTTCCCTGTTTTCATCCCTCATCAAATATCTTTGTTGAAGAATAAACAGTGCATTTGGACTTAATCCTAATACTTTTGTTTTCACCAAATAACATCACATCGTCCTAGTTGATAATCCAATAATTTCAGTAGTTAATAAGAGGTGTTGGATACTATAAAAGTCTTATGCAAGAAAGTTTATATGGGTTAACACCAATATGTTCTATTGTTGATTGTATGATTGACTTCTCAATTTTTTCATATATGTTTAACCCTACATTCGGCTTCATCTATTTTTGTTTTCTATTCATATGGGCGATTGCGGCGCATTACTATAAACATAAATATCAAGTTATCAAACATAAATATGACGTTTTGCTTCTAGAATCCGTTAAAATTCAACGTCAACCTGTTCTACCTAAAACCAAACTGGATATTGAAAGAGACCAATACCTTGAACTTAGAAGCAAAATACTTCTTCGAGACAACTTTAAATGTCAAGAATGCGGTTACTATAAACATCTGGAAGTACACCATATTATCCCTAGAAGCAAAGGCGGCTCTGACGACCCAGAAAACTTGGTTACTTTATGTCAAAGATGCCACGATAAGAAGCATGGTCGTGAATACCGAGAAACCAATGGATTCAAACATAATAAAAGAAACCATAGAAAGAAAAGGAAACAATGGCGCAGAAAGAACAAACAGTTGTGCCATGAAGAAGTCGTGTTGGCACAACAACAACGACATACTCAACCTAAAAATGCTAAACCAAACCGTAGACGACAACTATATGAAAAATGGGAAAGAGACGAACTAAATCAGACCAACTAGAATGTTTTCAAGTTCTTTTATTGAATATACTATTTGATGAGCAAAAGTTTCTAAGAATATGTTTCTAACTTTTGTTTCTGCCGATTTGAGACATAATATAATGATGTATAATCCTTGTTGCCGAGCATACTCCATTTCCATCATTGTTCCCGCGCAAAAGGTCTCCAAGTCTGTTACTACCAGTAACATGTCACATTGTCTGATTTGTCTAAGGTCATATGCGGTAACTATTCCTTTATATTCTTTGGAACTTTCAGGACTAATAATTGGACTTTCCCCAAAACCAGCACCAAACACTTTTATCTTAGGATACTTAACAAAGATTTTTCTGAATTGTTCTATCTGTTCAAACGCTTTTGGCACGCAAACGTCAATTGCACTTGCATAATATACTCTAAACATTCTTTGATTTCCATTCCTTATAGATCTTTATCATGCCCGTTTTCAAATCAAACTTTGGTTCCCACTTGAGAAGTCTCTTGGCTTTCTCTATTGAGATGTCTTCTTTAGATACATCGTCCGGTCTTTCTGGAAGATAAACTTTGGCGTTATCAGTTCTGGTTAGTTCAGCACAAATGTCTGCTAGATAGTTTATTGAGTAGGACGGTTGACCAACCAGATTGAATATTTCGTTTGAACCGCCACTTGTTATCCATTTCATGCAACTGATGCAACCTTCAGTTAAATCTTCCACGTAAATAAAGTTGCGTGTTTGGTTTCCAGTCCCTCTAATAGTGAATGGTTTACCATTCATTGCTTCCCTAAGAAATATGGACGTGCATAAGGCTTCACGCATTTCTCCACCGTAAGTTGTCCCAAAACGCATTACAACGTATTTTTGAGGGAGCCCTTTAACAAGTTCTTCTCCAGCCCGTTTAGTTATTCCATACCAGTCAACTGGAAATGTTGGACCATCCTCAGTTGATGGGTGTTGAGTCGTATTGCCATATGTACATGCGGTACTAGCGAAAAGTAGTGGTATGTTTCGTTTTCTACATGCTTCAGCAATGTTGAATGTGCCGTGAAGATTTACTTGAAAAGCCTTCTCCCTATTCTCCCTTACTTCGTCAACGTTAGCCATTGCTGCAAGATGGAAACAAACATCTATCGCATTCCACCACCATGCTCCATAGTCTGGATCAATATATTTTGGATCCGTAATGTTTCCAATTAATGGTGTAAAAACCATCGATTTGGTCCAGTCACTTTCAACTATGTCCAGCCCATACACTACGTTGCCTTCATTAATAAGTTTCTTGATTAATGTTCTTGCTATAAAACCGGAAGATCCAGTCACTAGAACATTCATGTTATCATCTTACTATTATTGTCTTTCAAACTATTTAAACTTTTCTTCTTAATGTTTCCACATCCTTATAGTTTTAGCGATGTATACCACTTCATCATCAGTCAATTCAGCATGAAGTGGAATATGAATCAAATCGTTGTTTAATCTTGCTGTTTGAAGCAGTTTTCTTGTTTTACCAAAAATTGAGTATGAATCGTTTCTCCAGTTATGAACGGCAACTTCAATGCCCTTTACCCTCATATACTCTGCAAACTTTAGTCTACTTTCCACATGAATTGGAAACAGCCAGTTTGCATGAACTTTGTTTTTATCATCGTAACCCATCAATTCAATTTCTGGTAAACTTTGCAGGGTATCAAGATAATATTTAGCAATTTCTTTTCGTCTCTTAAAAACCTTGTCAAAGTCTTTTAGTCCTTCTATCCCCATAACCGCGTTTAAATCGTTCATTCCATATTTGAATCCTAAAACGTCAACGTCTTTAGGATAAGTTCCAAGTGGAGTCTGAACCCTTTTGGGCTTGTCTATTCCAAACCATATTTTCTTTCTAGCCAACTCATAAATTTCTGGGTCGCCACACACGAACATTCCACCGTCCCCAGTATTAATATGTTTTACGGCTTGAAAACTGTAACATGCCATATCAGCGTATAATCCAGTTGAGTAACCAGACAGTGTTGCTCCTAAAGCGTGAGCCGCATCATCAATTAACATCACATCATAATCATTACTTACAGCTTTTAGTTCTTTCCAGTCGCATGGATACCCAGCATAATCTACTCCTACTATAGCAAGAGTTTTACCGTCAATTGTATCCAATATACTGTCAATGTCGATGTTTCCAGTTTCATATTCCACGTCAACAAATATTGGTTTAAGACCACACTCTAGAATAGCCGTGTTAGTCGCAATCATAGTGTATGGTGTAGTTATAACTTCATTTTTGCCTAGTCCATAATAATTTGCTATGTCATATGCTAACCTTAAAGCTGACGTGCAACTGTTAACTGATAAGGTGTATCCGCAACCAAACTTTACTTTGAACAGGTTCTCGAATTCTTCGGCTTTCTTTCCACGGTTTATCCATCCAGACTTGATTAGGTCATATACTGCTTGTGCAGTACCTTCTGGAATATGAGTTGAAAATAACGATATCATTATAGTTTCCTCAAAACTAGACTACGAAACGTGTTAAGACTCCAAAAGTCAAACACAACTTCATATTTTCCCTCACCTATAAATGGTCCTAATATACTGTTAGAAGTGTCATAATACCTCATAACGAATAATCCCCCAACCTTTAATGCTTTATCCATTTTCTTGATAAGGTTTATATGACTACGCGGTATCGTCCTGTCAATTCGTGGTTCAGTAGGATAAATACATTCGTAAACTTCTGGTTCACGTTCTCTCACTTCAACATCTGAAAAGATAAAGTCTGCTTGCATCATTTCTAGCAGGTTATCCGGTACTAAAAACACGTCACTCCAAAGTATACTCCACAAATTCTTTATGTCAGGTTGGGCGCGTACTCTATTTTTTACTTCTCTAGAATGAGTGTGTCCAAGGTCTATACTGAACAAGTGTCCAGACTTGTTTCCATCTCTTAATCCCCAAAGTATGCTTTCAGTTACTTTCCCATATCCGACACCACACTCGACAACTACATCGGCTTGAGTTGCTAACTGGTACACTAATGGAAGAAGTTGCCATGTTGGACTAAGCGTACTAACCACGTACTCTAATACTTTCCTTGGTATTTCTGGACCATTCTCTATCATATGATAATCTACATGTTCTGAGTTACGTTGAATTCCAGTTTGAAAGTCCAGAGGAATCTGTTTTGTAATTATTTTCATATTACTTCATTCACCCATAATTCTCTGTTTGCTTCATACCATTTAATAGTCTGTTTTATTCCTTGATCCCAACTCATCTTTGGCTCCCATTTTAGTTCACGCCTCATTCGTACACAGTTAAGAGCATATCTATGATCGTCTTTTAGTCTTTCTCCCTTGTAACCCAAAAACAAACTATGTTTGCCTGTAATGTCAAGTATTGACTCGTTGACTTCGTTTACTGTTTTGAAGCATGAGGGCGGAATATGATAGACATCCCCATTATTTCCTTTTGTAGTTATAGTATCTATTGCATCAACAGTATCGTACACGTATGACCAGCCTCTAAGACTGTTTCCAGTATACAACGTGTATTGTTTGTCAAGTAGAATGTGAGTTATAATTTTAGCAACCAACTTTTCTGGGTTCTGTCTTTGTCCAAAAACGTTCATGCTTCTACCAATCACAAGTGGAACATCAAAACAACATTTCCACGTTATACAATACGCTTCAGCCGCCACTTTACTTGCTACGTAAGGATTTTCTGGATGAAGAACCTCGTCTTCACGTTTAAACCCAGTTGTTACGTCTCCAAACACTTCGTCAGTACCCATGTAATATAATGTTGGTTTCTGCTTCATGAAACGTATTGCTTCCAAAATACTGAATGTTCCTTGAACGTTACTCCATAAGAAGTCTTGCGGATAAAGAAATGCCCTGTCAACATGAGTTTCTGCTCCCAAATGATAAAGTCTTTTTACGTCATACTTAGTAAGCAATTCATAAAGATGTAATGTGTCGTTGAAGTCTAATGCTTTGGATATGTAACGTTCTCCATACTCTTCGAGGAACCTGATAATCTTTAGGTTAGTCGCATATGTCTGTTTACTCACATTAATTACTCTAACGTCTTTGTACTTGTTCAAAAGATAATCACATAATGCTGAACCGATAAATCCTGAGCCGCCCGTGACCATAAAAGTGTCCATTACTTTATCCTACCGTTTATTTCGTCCACAAAACTTCTCCACATGCCTTTCTTTTTCTTCTCTTCTGGAGTGGCTCCCCACTCTATCACTGTAGAATCAGTTGAGGAGACAAAATAATGTTGTCGTCCTTTCTCAATTAAATAAGTGTCACCTTTAAATAAGTGTATAATGAACGTTTGCCCCTCTACATAATATACTATTTCACCATCAAGAACACAACAATATTCATCATTCTTTCTATGAATACATCCACCACGCGCATAGCCCCTTTTAGTAAGAAACAACGTTACTTCTTTGTCTTCTGGAAATAGTCCAGTTAAAAGAAAGATTTGTCCACGCGCGTCCTCATGAATTTTATTAAACTCTATCATTTTTTCACCTTGACAAGATAATCTTTACACCCATCAATTGGGCAAGAATCGATTATCGCCTGACCAGTTACTTCTATTTCATCAACACCATATGAATTACCACTTAGAATATAGAACTTATATTCCAATGACGTTAAAAAAATGATTACTTCTTCTGTTAATGTTTTCTTCTGGAACTCGACAACCATAATAGGTTTAAATCGTGTTAAAGTGTCTTTTGCCCCCGTCAGAACCTTTAATTCGTACCCATCAACATCAATCTTTATAAAATCCAAACGTTCAAGTTTGTTTTCTTCAACATAATAGTCTAATGTAATAAAAGGCACAACTTCTCTTGGCGCATATTTACTGTCACGCATTATGGGGTCAGCCTTCTCTTCTTTTGTATCTGACAAAGCAACTTTCTCAAGAATAATTATATCCTTGAGACGTGGATTCAATTCTATGTTTCTAACCATCTTATTGAAAGAATAAGTTAATGGTTCAAATGAAATTACTTTTCCTTTGTTACCAACCAATATTGCCATAGGAAGAGTTTCACATCCCATGTTGGCTCCAACGTCAATTACAATCATTCCTTCCTTCACGTATTTGTTTATCATGCCTATTACTCCTTGCTCATAATATCCTCTTTTCTCTACCCAGAAATCTTCCGTGTCCTCTACATTAAGATCCCATGTGATATAATTAATAGTTTTTATCATTTTTTGTTCTCCACTCAATCGTTTTCTTTAATCCTTCCTCAAGCGGTATTGGGGTTGGAACCTTCAATATACGCCTAATTTTACGGTTATCCCCAACCAAATGCATAATGTCAAGTGGTCTCCGTGGCATTTCTCTCCACACTATTTCTCCTTTAAAATCAGTTAATTTCGCTATCTGTTCTGTCACTTCTTTTATTGATACTCCTATTCCTGATGAAACGTTAAAGATTTGTCCTATAGCTTTAGGATTTTCTATGGCATTCATGTAAGCGTTCAACTGGTCTGGATAATAAAGGAAGTCTCTTACTGGTTCTGGGTCTCCAAGTTTGCATATTTTTTCTTTAAGCATTTGACTGATGATTCTTTCTATTATGAAGAAGTTGTCATATTTTCTACCGTAACTGTTGAAGAACCGAAAGATTGTTGTTGGAAAATTGTATGCTTCATGCATATACGTCAAATATTTTTCTACAGCATATTTGGCTATGGCATATGGACTGTTCGGTTTCAAGTCCAAATTGTCTTCTCTTTTTAGACGCTGATTAGTTGTACCATAAACTTCCGCAGTGCTTGCAAAAATGAATTGCTGAAAGTTTGCAACGTTTCTCATGCATAGTTCAGCAAGGTTGACTGAACCAATCAGGTTTGTTTCTAATACTTCTTGAGGATGATTATAAGAGTATGCTACGGCAGTTAAGGCTCCTAAATGAAGTACTATGTCTGGTTTTATGGTTTGGACACATTTAGTGAGGGCAAACAAGTCTCTTATGTCACTAAGCCAAGTTTCATCTTCTGACAAAAAGACTTTTTCTATTCTTCCAGTAACATACCTTTCTAGAGTGTAAACTTTGTAACCACGTTTCTTCAGTAAAGGAAGCAACTCTTTAGCTATAAATCCTGTTGTTCCCGTTAACAATAATGTTCTCCAATTACCCATATTATCAACTCATTGGTTCGTTACCATCGAAAGACGTTGTTGGTAGTTTCTTTAAATTCCATTTCCTCAGTAATCTTTCATGGTCAACTTTCATACTGTCAGAAAATTCATCACTTGTCTTAAATTTGGCAACCCATCTGGTTGGAACGAAACGGTCTGGATTGTAATATTCTTTTACTGGCACATGATAGATTTTTAGATGTTTGACAAAATATAACCAACAACTATAATCTTGTATTACTGGGTACCAAGGAAACTCTGGAGATAATTGACGTTCCAGAAATAGATATGATGGGATCACTATGAATGCGCCGTCACAAGTTGTAACTTCACAGGTTGGATCGCCAGTATGTCCCGTAAGAAAACGACCTACTTCTTCTCCTTTTAATCCACAACATTCTACTCCACCCATACCAAAATCTGGAAGAGAATCACATGTTTCAACAAGTTTCTTTCCCCAATCTTGGTCTCTTATGTCAATGTCTTGTGCGATTAAAAGCAGGTATTTTGATTGTTTTATATCTTCTAAATTGGTCTGTATTATGGAATTGGTGGATGGTGTATTATCTATAGTTGGATCTGTAAGAATCAGTTTATATGGAATTCCAATCTTCTCTAATGATTTCTTTAGAGCATCGTCAAAGATTTTCTGGATTGTTACTGAGCAAACTATAATTAAATCCGTTCAAGTTCCCTCGCGTACTGCACTATAAGGTCTCGTTTCCTATCTTTTATACGTTTCGCTGGGATGCCAATATATATTCCCCATGGGTCAAGACTTTTAGTAACTAACGTACATGCGCCCGTTACACTTCCTTCTCCAATAACAACGTTTGGCATAACAACCACATGTGCCCCCATCCCAGAATACTTTTTAAGAATTATAGTTCCAAAAGTTGTTTTTCTATATTGTGCTGGGATAGTTGGTCCACCTAATCCTTCTCCAATATAATCGTCTGTTCCACAAACTACTGTGCAATGTGGTGCAAAAAATGAGTAGTTTTCCATGATCAATTTACTTTTTTCACCACCTATTATTGCTGTTCCAGTAGCAATGTGGATATAATTACCAATTTCCATTTGAGTTGAAATATAAGTAAAAGGGTCAATTGCTACGTGGTCCCCAATACTAACAAACTCCGGATGTTTCATTATGGCTGTTTTGCTTACTCTAACATCTGCCCCAACAGACTTGTAACCCATACTTCGCAATTCGTTTTCATCATAATAGTCTTTATCTTGTGGCATCATTTTTTCCTCTACAAAGTTTTCTATATGGTTCATAAAACTGTTTCTTTTCGTAGGGTGGAAGTTCATGGTCAAACCATTCCACCATCAACGTGTCTTCTAACGCTATGAAAACATGTGGAACACTTTTTGGAGTTACCATTAACGAATCCGTAGGTAATTTTACTATTTTTTCTCCATCCGGAAACATTAATTTGACTTGTATATTTCCATATATTACAGTGTTAAACTGTAATCCCTCATGAATGTCTCCGCCTCTAGCGTACCCTTTACGGGTGAATGAAAGCCAAACTTCTTGTTTACCAATCACGACTTTACTTATCCAACCACGTTCATCTTCTTGTAACATATTTTCAAACCTTTTTACTGTTAATATCACTGAATAATTTTCGGTATTCAAATATGATTTTGTCAATGTTATAGTTTGTCCATACCCAATCTACAGTTTTATCTAGAAACTTGGTTCTAGTTTGCGGGTCAAACATTTTTTTGATGGCGTTATACCATTCGTCTGTTGTTTGACAGAGAAACTCTGTAGTGTCAGTTTGGGACGCTATAAGTCTGTAGGACTCCATGTTTGACGATACTGTTGGCAAATTATGAGTTATTGACGTAACCAATTTTGCGTCTCCCTTCTCTGATTTTTGTGGAAGAATCGCCAAGTCGAACTCTCTTAAATAAGCACTAAAAGTGTACTGGCTCCATTTGACATATTTAGCGTTTAACCCACCAAAATATTCTGGTTTTGGTTTTCCAGAAATATACGTGAATGTGAAAGTTTTCTCTTTACTTAACCTAATTAATGCGTCTCTACAAAGTTCCATACATTGTAGATTAGATGGATTTGCAAAGAACACTATATTTAAATTGTCAGTTTTTTCTATAGATTTTCTAGGGATTGGCTCGTCTAGATAATCGATACTGTCCGGTATTATTATTATTTTCATGTCTTTTTTTCCTACTTCTCTACACCATTTTTCTATGGCTGGACAATCAGTAATAACATAATCAGCAATACATAACATTGGTATATCTTCACGGTCTCTGTCTACAGTGTCATAAACAATTTTTGCGCCCACATCTTTTAGTTTATGGACACCATTTATTATGAATGGTGTAGCCCATTTTTGAACAATCACGATATTAGTTCTCTTGTCAAGAATAATAAGTTTGTCTCCAAACTGTAATAGACCATTAAATTTTTCTGGAAGCATTGGATTTCCTTCGCTATCCAACAATCGTCCTTCAATCAGTATTTCTTCCCCAGTAACCATTAACCGATCCATTACTTTTAGTATACGTACTCTTGTTGAACTTTCCAGTGGACTTGTTCGTGCAAGAAAAGAAATGACTGGTCTATCTTCCATTTATTAATGTCTCCAAATTTCGTAGTAGTTCATTCATTCTTATTTCCGTAGTGTGATACTTTAAATATGTCATTCTTCCATTAGACGCAATTCTCTTTGCGGCATCATAATCGTCAAGGTACTCAAGTATTTTGTCATAGTAATTGTCAATTGTTATTGGAACGTAATTTTCGTATTGTTTCAAATGAACAAATTCTTCACCTAATGGAACCGTGGCAAGTATACAACACTCAGCCATTCCACCTTCAATATACTTCAGATTAGCATATCTATCTCGACTTCCATCAAAGACGAAAAGTTTAGTTCTATTCAGAATATCTACATAGTTTTCAGCGGAAACGTTTGATTGAAGACTAAGTGGTTGTTTAACTATATTCAGTTTTCTTATTCGTTCATCATATGTCATTCTCATTCTAATTGGGTGATACTCTGTATATTCTGCAGCGTAACTTAAATCAATATTCTTCTCAACGTTTGTTTTTCCATCATCTATCCACCAAGGAAACGAAATCATTTTACAGTTGAGGTGTTTCTGGTATTCTGGAATCCAAGATGGATAAAGAAACAGTAACATATCAATTTTGAATTTCTTTACAAACTCTACATGTTGAAGTATTTCACGTTCTGGATCTGAAATAATCATTAGTTTAGGAACTGGATAATCTGCTAGAGTTTGCCATTTGTTATTGAAGTCGTCAAGACTGAAATAGAGAAGCACGGCATCGTAATTTTCTTTTGGATATTCTTTAGGTATATCAACAGTTCTATCATTCCATAAGAAAGTAATGTCGTCTCCTAGTTTATTCATCATTTTATATCTTAAATGGTCAGGTGACTTAGTATTACTATGTCGTTGTTCGCACCAAAGAATTCTCATTTCAAACTCTCCAGAATACTGATTAGTTCCTTTGCCCTAACTTCTGCACATAAGTATTTAAGAAAAACTTCATATCCTCTTTTAGCAATTTCCTGTCTCTCTTCTTCATGACTAATATAGTAACATAGTTTACTCCACCAATTATCCACTGTCACTTCAATGTAACTTTCGTCATCCACCAAATGTAACCTATCCGCATCTGCTGGTCTAGTAGACATTACAACTGCTCCACACGACATACCCTCATAGAATTTTGGCACTGCATAGTTCCAACTACTAGCGTCAAAAGCAAATATTTTACTGCTATTAAGAGTTTCAACCCATTTGTCTTCTGGAATGTAAGTATCAACATTACTCATTGACTTTATTTCCGGATGATGTGGCAAATTCTCTCTCAGTCTATACCGTATTGGATGTAATTGCCCACTCTCATTTTTGTCAGCAGTATAAAATACGTCTATATATCTTTCTAGATCAAGATTAGGATAAATAATATGGTCTATAGTGTATGGCAACCAACCAACTTTTCCCACTCCAAAACATTCCTCATACTTTGGTATCCAGTCTCCAAAAACTGATAATGGATAAACCCCATTTTCTTTACACCATACGCAATGGCGAGGCAAGTTTGCGTGTGGGTCTCCCAACTTTAACGCTTTTGGTATTGTTGTTACCTTGTCAAGATTAGTAAATTTGTACTGGTTTGAACAGATGAATATTGCGTCTGGATCTTCCTTCTTTACTATTTCTGAAACGTCATATTCCGGAATGAATCCTTCCCCGTCTCCATACGCTTTTACATTAACGAATCTCATCATGGCAAACCTTAAATGGTTCAATGAAGGAGCAAGATGTTTATATTGTCCAAGCCAAACTAACTTTTTCATTTCTCCCATTCCCTTAACAGTGTAGTATCTACACTTATTTGTTTTCCACTTCTACTAACTGGAATCTTGTCAACTACTTCCACTTCCAAATCAAAGTCTTCAAGTTTAACATACTGTCGAATTATATCCTTCATAACTGTTAGATCAGTTGGCACGTGTTCTCCACTCCACGATTTCAATAGTAAAGTAACTTTGCCAATTTCTCTTTGTCGTATTTGGAACGATTCTATCCAATCAAAAATCTTTGAGTTGTGATGAATGTCATGGTAATTTATTGGAAGATAAAATATGAATGCGGAAACCCATA
>Ga0315284_10008471_pt1 | contig 14695 bp, 25 predicted proteins | sample YL17G09_16_MG_FD_203696 | JGI IMG/M metagenome (GOLD analysis project Ga0315284, IMG submission 203696) | Sediment microbial communities from Yellowstone Lake, YNP, Wyoming, USA - YL17G09_16 | ecosystem: Environmental > Aquatic > Freshwater > Lake > Sediment | place: USA: Wyoming | collected... | reverse complement strand
TAATTTGATATTGGCGTAGTATCATTGTCTTTGTTTTAATTGTTCTCGATAATTAAATAGGCGAAGTTAATTGCGTGAATATATGAGTTATGTGAAATGCCTTGCTGACCGTTTCCAATTGAAAATCTGTGAAGGAAAAACAAAAATAAAAAAGCCACCGCACTTTTAAAATAAGGTTGGTTGAGATATTCTAATATTAAGTCTTTTACTTGCATAATCACATTGTGCTTTAGATAATTCAGAACCAACAAAATTTAGTTTTTCAATTATACAACTTTCGGCAGTAGTGCCAGTTCCCATAAAACTATCATAAACATTTGCATTTGGTTTTGCATACATCATTAATAATTTTCTTGCAAATTCACTACTAAAGGTGGCTTTGTTTAAATCGTTACTGCCATCATTATTTTTTGCATCAATAAAGTTAAATATATTTTCATAATATTTTTGCCCTTTATCATTGGAACTTGTAACACTTTTATTCATAAAAAATGTATCTAATTCAGTCTTTCTAACAAACACAAACACAAATTCGCATATTCTTGTTAATTTATTGTGGCTTGTGTTATTTGGTATTGCTGAATCTTTTTTCCATACTATTGTATCGGCAGTTGTAAAATTTGTTTTATTAATTATTTCAGCAACAAACTTCCATATTAAATCAGTATTTTCACTTGAATAACTTATATTATAAAGCACAGTTCCGTTTTGCTTCAAAATTTTGTCATATCCTTTAAATAAATCTACACTCCAATCCAAATATTCAGCATCAGTTTTATTGTCTAAATGTATGTCATATCTTGCTTCGTTTTCTTTTCTTGCCCTTTCGGAGTTAGAAACTCTTGATGTGTTGTAAGGTGGTGAAGTCAAAACCACATCAATAATTTTAGGCATTTGCTTTATTGTTTCAAAGCAGTCCTCGTTATAAATTGTATTTATTTTAAAATTTTCCATCCCATTTTTTTTTGTTTTTCTGTTTAATGTTTCAATTGAGCTTTATCGTAAATAAGTTGGCACTTCATATAACACACGCTAAAACGAAAGCTGCCCAACTACTATTGCCAACCCTCCGCAGCCTTCCTTTAGCGTGGGAACGTTATAAATCAACTCCACAATATCTGATCAGCATAATAACCTGGTGATCCTTTTACATTTCTATCGTTATTGTGCCGGACCTTATACAATTTTTTCCTTTGATTTGCAAATTTCAATCCAAACTTTTTTATGTAAGAAGCATAATCAAAATATCCTGCAGCTCCAATTTCAGCTACTTTTACACCATTTTTATAAACGTCTATTTTCTTTTTAGGATTAGATGATACAGTAATATCAACTCCTAATTTAGCTGCATTTTTCTTTTGACTGAGTGAAATTTTGTAGTGCATAGTTTACAATTTATCCGCAAAACTCATCAAAATTTTTTTCAATTCCTTTGGATCAATATTGGATCCGGTAAAAGTAAGGACCGCATTGTCATCAGTTACACCAATTACACAAGCCATTTTTGCCTGTCTTGCATTACATTTTGCCAATGAATGTTCCATCATCTCATTGTTTTCTAAAGTTATTTCTAATTTGCTCATAATTTGTTATTTTTTTTCCTGTATTTCTATATATTTTTCTAACTTATAAACCTCAACCATTACATCAATTTCTTTTTGATATTTTAAAATAAATTGTGATAACATTGCAATACCATCAGGTTTATTTTCCATTTTAATTTTTATTAAAACTATCTAAAAAGTTTAAAGTAGCTTGAATGTTCATTTTTTTCTGAGGAGCCATAATTCCCTGCACAAAATTTATTTTATTTTTAGTTTCGGTATCTTTGCCAACCCTGATCTTATTCCAATTTTCTAAAATTATCATTTGCTTAAAAGCCTCTTTATCTGCTTTAGCCATAATTTGAAACTCACCCAAACTATAATCATAAAAACTTTTATGCTTTGAATTACGAATTACCAATGAAATTGCTTTATAAAATCGATCTGTAACACTTTGATCCGTTGGTGATGCAATATACTGAACATTGCAAAAATCACCCTCCAATCCCTTTATACAATTTTTAAAGCTCTCAATGTTTAATAGATTTGAATCAATGTAGATATTACCTGACATTATATGAGGTAAAGCCGGGTAATTAGTAGCAATAACTAAACTATTTATTTCATTGCCATTGCAGGAACTATGCAATATAAGATCAAACTCCAGGTCATTAACGGCATAATCAAAACAAGTAATAAGTGAGTTGCTTTTAGATGCAGGAAAGTAACCGGTGTTTTCAAAAATTTCAATTCCATTGCCATCGCAAATAGAATAAGAGTAAGCCATTGCCTGATTGTTTTCCGGGCAATAAATACTAAGATAAATTGTTAAATCGTTGTGCTTCATTGGTGTTTTAATTTTGTTAAATATTTGTTGATAATTTTGTTATTTAATTTCTTATAATACACATCTTTAAAAGCAAATTGCTTTATCACTCCAAAGTCCTCAGTAGTTATATGCAGAACCTCTTTAATTCGTTTTACATCAATGTTAATCCGATTAATATGGTAGTTGTAATTTTGTTCTTTTAACGCCAGGCAAATTTGATTAATAATTATTGGATCGGTATTTTCTGATAAATATATACCATCAACCCAAGTAAAAATAAACGTATCTAAAGCAATTTCTTTTATATACTCCATCATTTCCTCAATTTCCTTTGCTGCAGAAAAATAGCAATTTCTGTAGCTACTTTCATTGATTTTATAATCAACTATTTTTCCTGCTTCAAAATCAAATTGCATAGATCGTTTTGCAGTCATACCAATAGCCTTTAGCCTATCTAATTTTGGCATAGACATAATATAAGAGTAAGTAGGTTTATCAACCAACCCTAAATTATTTAAAGCATTAGGGTAAGCTCCTTTTATATCTATATTAATACAGTTCTTAAAACTGCAGCTATCTAAAAATATTTTATTATCATAACCGGTAAATTCCATTTTATTATCTTTAATTTTATTCCAAATATCATTACTCTCCAGGTGTTTTACAAGCATTTTATATCCCATAAATATTTTACGGTCCATATCATCACCTAAATTAACAGAATCCTTGCCACTAATAAATTTCATTGCGTATTTTGAAATTAATATAGAGTAATTGCCATCGTATTTCTTTGACCAATATTCCTCCATCATAGTTGAATTGATTAATGTTAATTTTGACATATTTTTAATTTTTACCTTTCCTTTTACTTTCTTTAAATATCTGAGCCTCCTTTGAATCTGATATATGATTGGTAGAGTTTCTTAAATCCAAAGTAACTGTTTTATTTTGATCATTAACTGTCAGCTCGTGTTGGATATTAAAAAGATACATTGCCTTGTTGCTTGTAGTATGCAACTGTTCCATATCTTCCTGAGCCTCCGATAATTTTTGCCTCTCAAAGTTTTTAATTACAGTTATATCTGATCCAATATTTCCATCTAAATCAATAATATTAATTTTATAACCTTTCTCCCGGTAGTAAGAGAGTTCTTTAATTATATTATACATATTATCTTCTTTCGTTAAAAATCCCGTTTCTAATTCATAGCTTGTTTTGCGATTAAAGGTAAAATTAAAGGCATTAAATAAAGTATTCATTGATCCTTCATTGAGTATCATATTAAGATCCGGAATTAATCCGTTTTTTTTCTTTGCATCTTTAATTTGCTTTTTATCACTCTGAGCCAAATTTTCTAATAAAAAATCTCGTATAGGTCGTTTTAGCTGCTTTCCATTATAACGGTAACTGTTATAATAACTATCAAATCCTTTTGCACTTTTTACTACTTTCTTAAAAGCTGCAGGATTATCTAAAATCATCTTATAATTACTTTTTGCAAAATCACGTTTACTTGCAAATTTCATTGTTTTAGTATTTCTAAATTTATTGCCGTATTGAATGATCTCTCCGGCATTAGGAATAATTTTAACTGAGATTTTTTTAGATTTTTTTGCCATTGGTTTTAAAAAAAAGGAGGACCATTGCTGATCCTCCGAAATTAAACTTAATTTAACAATTCAACTGAATATTTTTTGGCATTTTTATCTTTGCCTAAATATGTAATTTCAATTGCAGTTCCACTTTTGATACCTGACTTCATAATACCTTCCACAAGTAAATACCCGGAATTAATGTATATTTTTTTGTCAGAGATAAATCGGATTGCTTTTTTTACAATAAGCTCACCGGTTCCATTATCCCTGTAATTTACATCAAAGGTATCTAAATAAATACCTCTTACACTTTCACCTGCAGCCTCAAATTCATAATACTCAGGAATAAGACTAACCACTTTAATTTTGCTACCTAAATTGCTTGAATTACTTACAAGAGCAGCCATACTACTTTGGTCCATAAATTCGTGATCTGTAGTAACAATTTCAATTGCCTCAGATTGTGGATTGGTAATTTCATCTACTATTTCCATAGCAGGATTTTCGTTGTTTGATAATTTTGTCATATATTTTTTGTGCATTATTGCCTAAATAAAGATCCTGATTATTTGTACCAGGAAAAAAGTAAAACCTACTATTGCTAACCAATTTATTTTTTTCATATTATTAATCGTTATCTATTAAATCTAAAAAATTTTTAATCTTATTAAGATAGTGAAACCGTTCCCACTGATCCAACTTTTTTACGGTTAAAGCCAAATGATCCATTGTCCGGATCGTTTCTGCTTGAACTTTGGTAAATTTTTCTTTTGCTTCCATTTGATATTTACATTACAATCCCCGTTCCAAACTTTTAATATACTATAAATCAATATTTTACTACTTTATATAAAAAAAATAGTGTTTATTTTACTAAACACTATCGTTGCAATTAATATACAAAAATCAAATGGAATGTTATTTGTTAAAAACTACTCTCAGCCTCATATTCATAAGCCGTAGCATTGTTTGTTTGTGGAATTTCAGCTACATTTTCCTCCTCCGGTTCATCAAATACATAGCAGCTACTTTGAGCCTGGAACCTGCCCTTTTGAGTTGCAATACCATTTTGAATTGTTACAATTACATCGCAATTGTGAGCAAACTCCTGAGAACCCCTAAAATTACCTCCCTTAGTACTTTGCATAATACTTATAAAACTAATTGCCGGGTAATCTGTTTTAAGCATTTCAAGTTGTTCAACTGTTATTTTTGCAAAGTTCAAACTGTCAATAAACACAAAACTATAAGGAGATAAATCGTTGGCAATAATTTCCTCGTATGTCTTAAAAGGAGCAAAATCTAAATTACTGCTATCTTTTACAAAGTCTTTTACTTTTTTCTGCAAAGTAGGTGAGAAACCTTCCTCTGATGCAATATATAATACTCTGCCAAAATTAGATCCTAAGTAATCTGCAAACTGAATTGAGAATATACTTTTACCACTTTTAGGTAAACCAAACACGATACAAGCAAAAGGGGTTGTTGGCTCCCCTATCAGCTCCAAATATTTACCATCAAAAGGATAAACATCATAATCATTTTGGAGTAAAGATTCTGAACTGATTAATCCACCACCTGCAATTTCCTGACCTCTTTGAAGTGAGTTAAGCTCGTTGGATAATTGTTGGATCTGCAATTTAATAGCATTAACCTGATCCTCTGGCAAATGTTTATTTCGCAGCATATAATAACCTAAAGCACCACCAATGCCTAAATACATCATTTTTGTAGCCGTATCTTTTGGCTTTAAAAGAAAATAAGCAGCAGCACCACCACCAATCATACCTCTGATTGCAGGAGCTATAGTAATTTTATTAGATAAAAATTTAATTTGCTGCTCCAGGTTATTAATCCTTTTATTTTCTATATTTTCAGAAAAATCAGGTGAATAACTATACTCAGCAATTTCCATTGCCTGGTCCATAATTATTTTTTAAATATTGCCCAAACTTTGCGAATAGGCTTTGTAACTGCAGAAGTAGCTTTGTTTAATTTACCCGGCTCAACTTCAGTTGTATTGTCAGGTACAATTGCATCTAAAATATGCTTTAAAGCACCTAAGATGGTATAATAAGGTTTTGATGAAGGAGTTAATCGCAAAATAATTTCTAAAACTGTTAAGCCTCCAATCCACGCCCAACCTGGTAGTAAGTTATATATTGTTTCCATAGTTCAAATATAATTATTTTTTACCTCTTAAAAATTTATAAATTAAAATAGATCCGGTGCAAATAGAAACGATCATAAAAATAACAGTAACTATTGGAGTTACTGCAAGGACCGAAGAAATAAAAGCTCCGGTAAAAGTTGTGGTTTGAATTGCTAAAATATGATTTTCTTTCACTTATTTATTTTCTTCGTTAAAAATAAACTCTAAAGCTTTAACAATGTTTGATGCTTCATTAATACCATAAGCTCCATTTTTAAATCCCAAGTGGATAGCTTCTTGAATTATTTGTAATGCCTTTTGCTTGTCCATAATTAAAAAGGTAAAGGTGTATTTGTGGGTGATTTTGGTGGGTTTATTTGCGATTCTATATTTCCATCAATTGACAAATATATATTTTCAACATACGTTTCACCTAATTGATTTTTAACCCAACCTATAACTATTTCATTGGTTAGCTCATCATAAGGTATATAATCGGGTTGGTTTGGATTAATAACTAATCGTGTAATAAGATTAGTAGTAAAAGTATATATTGGATTAACTGTGTCAGTTCCAATAACATCGCAATATACTACTACGACATATTCTAATTCTGTCCCTACTGTTTCAGTATATAAATTTGTGGTTAACCATTTATAAGTATTCATAATTTTATGCTAATAATATTTTTCTTGCTACTCCATTAATAACCACGTTCCAAACATTCGCTGAGGCGTTTACTTCTGCGACTACTGCCCCTGCTACTGTACCTACACTTCCTACGACAAATTGATTATCTGCCGTTGCAGTTGCAGAAGCCCCAAGTAATACACAACCACTCCAATTTGTTGCAGCCGTTAAATACCCTAATGCAGAGTTTAATCCACCTGTAGCATTGGCAAATAATGATTGATAACCTACTGCCGTATTAGAGAGTGCTGATGATATTGCAGCTAATGCTTGATTGCCTACTGCTACGTTATAATTTCCATTTGTTAAGGCATTTAAAGTATTATTACCAACTCCAACATTAAAACCCCCACCAATACAAGCATTAATACTATAACTACCTATTGCGGTGTTAGATGAACCTGTTGTTGCAGAAGTTAAGGCGTTAGTTCCCATAGCAGTATTGAAATTGCCTGTAGTCAAAGTAGTTGCTGAAAAATAACCAAAAGCAGAATTATCGCTTGAAGTAGCATTTCTCAAAGATTGCGTTCCAAATGCAGAATTATTACTTGATGTAGCGTTAGTGTTTAGGGATACATAGCCAAATGAACTATTGCCTCCACCTGTGGTACACGCATTTTGAGATGCGTACCCAAATGCAGAGTTATCTACTGTGCCTGTTGATTGCCACAATGCAAAATAACCAACTGCCGTAATGATTGAAGCAAAATTTGCGTTGAAACCTGCGTAACCACCAATTGCTACACACCCTGTATTTCCTATAATATTTTTTAGAGTATTTGCCCCGATTCCAACATTATAACTTCCACTTGTTATTGCTGAAAAAGAATCTGCACCAATACTTACATTATTGCTTCCACTTGTAAGTAATATAGAATTTGCTTTGCCTATTGCGACATTACCACTTGCCGTAGTTTGAGCTCTTAATGCTTGATACCCAATAGCAACCGTATTAGAACCTGTGGTATTAGCGTTTAATGCCTCAAAACCAAATGTAGTATTTGTAGCTATGTTTCCTGTTCCTTTACCTGCAAATAAAGTATTAATAGTCATATCTGAAGTAGTAGTTTTTCTACCTGCAAACGTTTGTGCCAACGTAGTAACTACGCCACCAAAAGTTCCATCGGCAGGTTGTAAATTTAGGGCAGACCCTGTTATAGTTGCCCCATTTGCGTTAGGAACTGCACCTATCGCTGATAGTGACGAAATTCCTCCTCCTCCTGATGGTTTTATTATTTCTATAGACATAATTATTTTACAATTAAAATTCTACTTATTACCACCTCATTAACACCTGCTCCTGCCTGAAATTGTATAGTATAGGTAGTAGTATCAATAAAGCCTGATGTTTGGGTAATCCTAAGTTGTTCTCCTGCAGCTATTATAACTCCATTAATTGCAACCGGATTAGAAGTGGTTTTATTTAAAAAATTAATTGATAGACAATTGCTATCAACTCTTTTGCCAATTGCTATTGTATATGAATCGCTTATTGTTGATCTTAGTTCCATTATGCTTTAGGTGTATATTTTGGTTTTGACATTAATTTTGTATTAAAATCGGTAAATTCCTTTTCTGTTAAACATTGCTTTAAATAATCATACAGGCTTTCAGAATATAAGGACCAATATTTTTTAGCTACCCAAGCAAATTCCGATTGTGTTTTTAAAGCATCTAATACTCCAAATGCGGTTATTTCGTTATACTGATTTGCGAAATTAAAATAATTAAAAGCATCGTGCAACTTCTTTGAATAAAAAATAGCATTGTTATTTGTTACCAGTGATATTTTAGTTCCTACAGGTATGTTGGCAAAAAAGTTAGCATAAGAGTAAGGAGAAATTGAGGATCCACTTGAACTTTCTATTTTAGCTGCTTCATCTGCAGCCTTTTTAGCTTTTTCCTCCTTTGTATCAACTATATTGGTTTTTTGCAGTAATGGCTTTATAATAGTGAAATAAGCACCTACTCCAAGCAACAATCTGCCTATTATTTTTTCATTGTCTTTTAAAAAATTATTTGCCATAATAATATCCTGCAATTAATGGTGATTTTATTCCTGTTACTCCGGATCCTTTTGTAGTTGTAGATGTACCACCACCACCATAAGTAGTAGTTGCTCCACCTGTTGGTACAGTTGTTTCTATAGGTCCTGAGTTTTCTTTTATTTTATCAGTAGGTGATGTTTCGTAAGTTACTTCCATAAGATCTTTAACCGGGTAAGTAAGCCAAAGAGCATTATCCCTTCCACCCCAAAAAGCCACCATTGGTATTGCAAATTGTTGTGATTTATATTTTCCTATTGCTAACTTAAATTCCTTTCCTGCAGGTATTACAATTTTAGTCATTGGATCTGTAATTGATGTAACTGTTCTAAATAACTTTCCTTCTGCTACAGATTTATTTTGATAAGCAGTTTGCATAGCCTTATAAGCTACAGGATCCTTTGTATCTCTACCAAAAGCTAAAAAATTAAAGTATTTTGCATCTTCAATTTTACGATCTTCCTCAAATTTCTTTATTTCGGCATTGATACGTTCCAATTCCTTTTTATCGGCTTCCGTTTTAGCATTATCAGCAGTAATCCGGTAAGAAGTTTCTGCAGCTACTTTAGCAGCCTCCCTTTCCTTTGTTTCCCGGTCCATTTTTTCCTGAGCCGTTTCTTCAACTACAGCAATATCCTTTGGCGTTTTTTTGCCAAGCATACTAAGTATTAAAGCAGCTACACCAAGTTCAACTATCATAATTTATTTACGTTTCCTGCGTATTCCTCCAACAAAAGTTGCAGTTGATGATTCAATTTCGTTTGGATCTCTTAAATTAGTTTCTGATGTGCGAGTGTAATCTGCAGTAACAGGAGCCGTTGGATCATAAACAGGAGCCGTTGATTTATTTGATTTACCAAATAGTTTTGTAGCTAAAAAAGCCAAGCCTCCGTAAACTAACAAATTTTTTGCGTTTAAATTATTTTTTTTTGCCATTTTTTTAAAGATTCATTAATTGATTTACCGCCATTTTATAAAGAGTTGGCTTATTCTCTGCTAATTCAGCTAATTTTTCAATATTTGCCACAAAATTATAATCTAATTTCATAAGTTTATTTATTGCAGCATTTAATTTAGTAGTAGTTAAAGATTCCATTACCGGAGCATCACCAATACCATTGATATTTACTCCACCACCACCACCAAATAACCCGGTTAAAGCAGTTAAAGCAGCCTGATCAAAAGCAGCGTTTGGGTTAGCTGATTGAGTTTTTAGCATTTCTAATTTCAGATCAAACTGTTTATTTTTCTCCTCCATTAAAGCTAAAAAATTATTTTGTATTAACTCCTGGATCCGTTCATCTTTACGTTGCATTTGATTTATCAAACTTTGAATATCAGAAGATCCACCAAAGGCATTAAAATTCTGATCTGTTGGTCCTGGTCCGTTCATCATTACTTGTTGTTTAGGTGTTGCAGGAAGCTCTCTTGTATTAATTACAGTATAACCGCCCATTTCTCTATAACCATTGCCTATTTTAGTTCTTTTGTTCCTTAAAAAGATAGTGTAAACTCCTTCATTGTGATCAAAAAATCTCTTTATTTCATTTATAGCTTTCTCAGAATCAAACTCACAATTTTGCTGGTCATAAACCACATTATCTGATCCATCAGTAATACGAAAATGTATCATCTCAGGTTGTGCCTCCATCAAAGAAAGTAGATAAGTTAAAGTTGTTTTTGCCATTTTAAATTTCGTTATAATATACTTTAATTACAAAACAGTTTACATTTGCCGTTATACCTGCAATACTACTAAATTCAATATATGAATTTCCTATTACCATTTCGCTAAAATCAGTAAAAGTATGTTTACCATTGTTAGCAGGTAAACACATTGAACCTGGAGCCAATGTTGCAATTATCTTTTTATTATTATCGCAAATAGTTATTGTAGATTGAGCATATAGTGCCTGATTTAGAGTATCTCTTATTGAACCATCTGGAGTTACCGCACTGGCAAGTTCTGTATTTAAAACAATATCTATTGCTTTAATTGTGGAACGGTCCAATTGAGTATCTGCAGGAAAGTACAATCTGCCTCCTGCTATTAATCTATAATATCCAGTTGCAGCAAATGGAACTACCACCAACTTATACTGTTTGCTTGGAGCATCGGTATAATCCCGGCAGTAACCTTTTTCAAGGTAATGTGCTATAAGTGGTGAGATTAATTGCATTATACTAAGTCGTAGTAAAAGTTAAATGCTACTGATTGGTTTGCAACAAGTGTTCCGGCTGATAAAGCCTGAATATAACAATCAGTAAGGTTTATTAACTGTGGCTTAAACATAGTAATAAAACCACCATTGTTAGATCTGATTAATGAATAAATAGGCATCTGATAAACAAATTCCTCTTTATTGATATTTCTAAAAGTTACCAATACTCTGGGAGCATCTGCAGCAGCTATAACTGCATTTCCATTGGGAGTAGTGATCAACTGTGTATTTACAAAACATTCAATACCATAAAGTATTATATTGTTTTGAGATAAGTTAGGAACCTCTGTAAACTGGTAACGCTGACCAACTGTGAAAGTACCTTGAAATTGAGCCTCTACGATTTGAGATTTTTTAATAATTAGATTGTTCATTTTTTGAGATTTTTAATATTTCAAATTTAAGTATTAATATTTATTTTGCAATTTTTTATTTTTGATATAATTTATAAAATCATAACAATTAAAACCAAGCAAATTAAATTTTTTATTTTTACATTCAATTGCTGATTGCAATATATCTGATTTTGTAATATTTGTAGCTTCTATTTTTACGATTTTTCTGCCATTTAAAAAATCTGCATAATTTTCGCAAATCACATTACCACCAAATTTATTTCTTTTTGTAGGGGTATTATGATAAAAATAAATTTGATTAAAATCATTAACAACAATTGCTCTGTGAGTAACAAAATAAGGCATATTAAAAATATCTGCCGTAATTATATCTCCTGTTTTCATTGTTACAAATTTAATTTAAAATAAATAAAAAAAAGGGACCTAATAAAGATCCCTAATTTTGAAAATATACAAATTTAAACTAACTATGAAGCAGCATTAACTACCAAGTAACCACGACACAATAAAACTGCGTAGTTATTAACGGCAACTCCACCAAATGTATCACCACCAAAAGCATAAGATGTTGGAAGTGCTATTGAAGAATCAATTGTTTGTCTGCCATCAATAATAGTAGGTTCGCAACTGTAGTAACCGAATAAACCATTATCAATTTCATCAAGTCCTGTGTTAGCTGCAAAAGTTGCAACTCCACCACCTGTAGCTCTTAAAGATGCACCTTGTTGAGTATTAGGTACTCTACGGAAAGCTAATACCGGAAATGCAGGTATAAAAACCTTACGATCAATTGTGAAAGACATTTGTCCGTTCCAAATTGCTCTTACGTTTGCTGAGCTTGTTCCAGTATAATTTGCTGCTATGTTTAAGAATACATACTCATTCTCATAGGTATATAAGTTAGCAATACCTTGTTGAGCATCAGTAGGTGCGGCACTAATTACTTGCTTTAACTTTACGCAAAAATGAGTGATTACAAACTTATCATTCAATTGGATAAGTTTTTCGGTTGCCGTTGGAGCAGTCTTTTGTGCTTTTTGCAGTACAAATGAAATGGTGCTTGTGGTTCCCAATAGAGTTTCAGATCTAAGTTCTGATTGACTTAACGTGTCATAAGGTAAATTTAACCTTGATGCGATGTACGATTTTTCTGCTACGATTTGATTCATTTTATTTAATATTTATGATTTAATATTCATTTTTGGTTAATAATCCATTTCACCTGATGCTGATGCGTAAGAATTACCAGGATAAGTTGCTACAGATGTAGGCTCATCTCCTTGCATTAAAACAGTTCCTTGCATTAATACTTCATTGGTTCCAAACATACCTTTGGCACCATCTTTATCAATAAGGTTTGCTAAGATATTACCTACAGATGTAGCAATAACTCCTTGAGCCATTGTTTTGATCATTGGGTTTGACTGAGAAGATAAAAATAATCCTGCAAGTGCCGGAATACCGTTAACTGCAATTTTAGAGTAAGATTTACCTTGTAATGCAGTTACATCACCTAATTTGTTGGTTGCATAACGTGCCACTAAACTACCACCACCTAAATATAAGGCGTCTTTAAGTTTGTTTGCTGAAATAATTGATCCTATGTTCATTTTTTTTTATTTACAATATTAATATTTATTTTTTAATGCCACAATAAAAATTAATTTATTGCATTTGATTTTCCTTTGGTCCCAAACATCAAGTAAGCTCCAACTAAAGCTAATCCTACTAATATAAGTGGATTTGAAAAAGCAGATTTTTTTTCTGGTTTATCATTATCACTTGTTGTAGGTGATTTATCTTCCGGTATTTGAGGAAAATTATCAGGATTGGTTTTTGGATCCTTTTTAAAAGCTAATACCATTGATGCGATAATTCCAATACCTGTTACAACCGACTGAACTACTGATGCAGTTGCAGCAGTTACACTTCCGATTCCACCTGGTTTCATACCTCCTAATTGTGGCGTTGTATAACCGATGGTTCCACCTGCTTTAATTTTGTAAGCCATATTAACAAGGTTTTTTATAGCAGGAAAGCGATTTAATACTGCAGGAGCCACTTGTCTAATGTCTTTTTGGTTTCCGGCATCAACAAAAGCGTTAAAGCTATCCGGGTTTCCCCCAAATTTATACCAAATATCTTTCATTTCCTGATATTTTTCAGGTTTATTTGTTTTGAAATAATAAAAAATAGTGCCTAATCCTAAAGCGTTTTGTGTTAAAGCAATTTGAAAGCCACCTCTTGCTCCTGCAAATGGAACTAATGCGGCAGCATGTGTAAATCTTTCTCCTGCGTTGTAACCTGTAATACCGTTTATTGTTTGTATGTTCATTTTATGGATTTTTATAAGTTTTGAATAGTGGTGTTTTTTCTTTGTTGAATTGCTTATATACCGGATCAATTATTATTCCTGTTTTAGTGGTAATATAAACGTGAGAGTAATTATTTTCTCCGTATGAGGCATAGGTGAAATAATAAGGTATTTTTAGATTGGATAAGCAACTTGCAATAAATAGAGCCATACTTTTACAATCACCACTTTTATCCCTTATTAATGCTGATGGTGTTTTGATAGTTTGGGTTCCGGTATCTGCTAAGTATTTTATTTTATATAATACAAAATTAAAAATATTTCTGCAGGTTTCCTTTTGGTCCTTACCTATAAAAAGTTCTGCAAATCGTGTTGTTTGTCTTATTGAATCGGGCAAAGCACTATGAATAGCAGCAATTATATCACTGGTGCTGCCGTTCATTTTTTGGTAAACCACTTTGCGGTATTGCATATTAATAGTCCTGATCTGATTGGTCTTTTACAGTTATTACATCAGTAGTTACTTTAGCATCTTTAGGAATTGCTTTAAGTAAATTTAATAACCCGGCAACAAGTCCTTTGGCTGCATTTATATAAGCCGATAGGTCCATTACCTGGCTGAATTTAACCGGAATTGTTATTGGTAATAATCCTAAAATAGAATAACCTACTCCTATATTATAATTAAGGGTAATTTTTTTACCGGATCCTGCAGCTACCATTGAGATCATTGATACTGAGTTAGTGGTAACTGTAATAGGTAAAAATACTGTTTTACCTGTGATCAGTTCTATTGGTTTATTATTTTTGGCGGTAAAATTGATTAGGGTATTGCCTGTATATTGTACGTTTCCTGATACTCCTAATAAGCTAACTGATTTTCCGGATTGGTTTGTTATAACTGCATTAAAATTTATTACTAACTTACCTTTGGAAATTGATAGTTT
>Ga0315284_10008469_pt1 | contig 14696 bp, 12 predicted proteins | sample YL17G09_16_MG_FD_203696 | JGI IMG/M metagenome (GOLD analysis project Ga0315284, IMG submission 203696) | Sediment microbial communities from Yellowstone Lake, YNP, Wyoming, USA - YL17G09_16 | ecosystem: Environmental > Aquatic > Freshwater > Lake > Sediment | place: USA: Wyoming | collected... | reverse complement strand
AGCCGACGTAGAAAGAGTCGTGGGGTTCGAGGTTGCCGGACAGGCCCAGCGAAGAATCGGATGAGACGATGCTGTTTGCCAAAAGCATACCGACGGCCTTGCCGCCGATGAATCCGGTCCCGATTAGTCGGTCTTTAATGTTAAGCAGGGCATCGAGGGAGAAGTGCTTTTGCGCCAGCGAGAGAATCCTTTTCTCCCTGCCTATCATCACTCTGCACAGGTGGTCGATGGTTTTTTGTTTTTCCTGCTGTGAAGTGTCTGGAAGCTGAGACAGCTCTTTGGCCTGGAGGAAGAGGCGGTCCCAGTAGTCGAGGGTTCTGGTGGCCGATTCGACGCCCTGTTCGGATATGCGGGAGAACAATCGGCTGGCGTCGATGCTGCTTGTGACGGGGGAGAAATGGTCACCCTGCGCCAGATGCGGGAGAAACATTGTCGGCGAATAGCGTTTCCAAACTTTGAGCGGGTGGATGTAGAAGGAGCCATCGAGGTTATACAAGTCGAGCAGTATCTGGGTTGTTTCTCGGATTCTGGCGATGGTCTTGAAGGAGTGGTTGTTTCTGAGGATGGCGAAATAGGTGAAGGTGTCGAGTTCAAACAGGTATGGGCAGGTAATCATAAAGAAGTTGCCAATCATCAGGTCCGTGGCCCAGGCGCTGAGCAGGTCTGAGAGGCAATCGAAGACATAGTAGGCGCCGATGCCCTGGTCGGAAATGATGTTGTGCACCTGAGTGGAGAATGACTCAAAGCCGGCGCTGGCGTCGAGGTTGAATATCTGGATACCCGGGGTTTGCTCAAGGAGCGGCTTATGGCCGGCAAATCGCATATAGATTACTTTGCGGCTGTTCGCCAGGGCCGTTTTTACGAATGGAGCGACGAAGGCGGCAAAATCATCGATGCTGTCAACCTGCCAGACGACGTTGTCGCCTTTTCGAAGGTGGTTGAGGACAGCGTCGAGACCTGTTAGACCTGTGCTTGCCTGTTCAGTCATAGCTTAAACCTCTTTTTACTCGACCATCTCCTGTTCAATCCCCATATTTGCCTCCTGAAGGATTTCTCATTTCCAGCGATTGCATTTTCTGATTTCAATTATTAGAATAAGTGAAACTTATGGCTGGCCCGCCGTGGCGGGCCAGCCTATGATGTCGGTATCCAGATACATAATACGTCTCGTTTGCGGGTCGAAGCAAGGAGTTTCGCGCAATATGATGTATCAAGGTGGCTTATAATGCATATAGAAACACTTAAGATGTTTTGCGATTTGGCGGACCTTCGCAGTTTTTCCAAGGCGGCAGATAAGCACCTGGTAAGCCAGTCGGCGGTTTCCCAACAGCTTGCTCAGTTGGAGATAGAGAACAAATGCCAGTTGCTCAATCGCCAGAAAAGACCTCTCGAATTGACCGCTGCGGGAGAGATTTTTTACCGGGCTGCCAAGGACATTATCGACAGGTACGAGATGCTCAAGAGCGAGTTGAACTCGCTTAAGTCGGCTGCTCAGGCCAGAATTAACGTCGGGGCCATTTACAGTATCGGTATGCATACTCTGCCGGACTATCTCAAAAAGTTTATGGTCAAAAAGACCAGCGTCAATGTCCACGTGGAATATTTTACTGCTGATAAGATTTATGAGATGGTGTTGTCGGGCGACCTCGATATTGGGATTGTGGCAGTGCCGAGGAGGGACAAGCGACTGGATGTTTACGAGTTCGAGGATGAGCCGCTGGTTTTGGTGTGCAGCCCTAAACATCCGTTGGCAACGCAGTCACAGATTGATATTCATAAGCTGCAATTCGAGCGGTTTATCGGTTTTGAGGAAGACACGCCGACTCGTGTGTGGATTGATGCTATCTTTCAGCGATACAATATGGTCGTTAGGCCCGTGATGGAATTCGACAACGTCGAGACGGTCAAAAAGGCGGTTGAGATAAATTCCGGCGTAAGCATTCTGCCGAGACAAACTGTGGTCCAGGAGCTTGCCGCCGGCACGATAAAGGCGATTGAGTTTGAAAATGAGAGGTTCGTGCGTCCGACGGGGATTATAATTCGCAAAGACAGGGTCCTCAGTCCGGACACACGATACCTGATAGACCTTCTCCGCAAAAAGTCTTAATCAGTGATGCAGACATCGCTGCGTGCGACGAACCGAATGTCCAATATGCCAATCAAGGCGGTGATATTTGACTTAGATGGGACGATAACCGAGCCCTTTTTTGATTTTGATGCGATTCGTCAGGAGATGGGTTTCCCACTGGACGCCGGCCCGATTCTCGAGTTGATGGAGAAGATGACGCCTCAGCAACGGCTGGATGCGGAAAGGATTTTGCGGGCTCACGAGGATAAGGCGGTTGCGGAATCGACATTGAATCCGGGGGCCAGAGAGACTCTCGATAAATTGCGAAAGGCAGGCATCCTTATAGGGATACTTACCCGTAATAAACGGGAAAATGCGCTGGCGGTTGCGGACAAGCACGGGCTGAAGTTTGACGCGGTTGTAGACCGTGAAGACGGCCCCGTCAAGCCGGATGCGTTTGGTGTTGAGTATCTATGTCGGCAGTTCGGCATTAAACCACAGGAGTCGCTTGTGGTCGGGGATTATCTTTTCGATTTGCTCTGCGCCAGGGCCGCGGGTGCAATTTCCGTGCTTTTGAAAAACCACCGAAAGGCCGACGAGTTCGCAAAGTATGCCGATTTTGTTATTGAAAATATCACCGAGATACTCCAGATTATCGAACGCAAACAAATCACAAGCAATGAAAAAGCCGATGCGTAGCAGTCGTATTTTGAGAATGTTGATTGTCATAATAGCTGTTGTTGGGGCGTATTGGCCTGCGTATTGTGCTGAGACGTCAACCGGCTGTTCGCACGACGACGCGAATTATGTGTCGAGCGTTCTGGATGGTCTGAGGCAAAAGACGGCCCAGTTGCGGTCATACCAGTGCGGCGTCGAATACCTTTTCAGCCAGCCGGTGCTCGATTCGAAGACGCTGCGGGAAGGCCTGCTGTATTATGCAAAGACCGGCGACAAATCGAAGCTGCGGATAAGCTTCGAGACTCTCAAGCAGGATGAGGAACCCCGGCAAAAGCATATCGAGCATTACATCTTCGACGGCCGGTGGCTTACTCATATCGATTATCAGATTAAGCAGGTGCAAAAGAGGCAACTGGCTGAACCCAATGAATCCATAGATGCCTTCGAACTGGCAAAAAGAAACTTTCCGCTTATCGGCTTCGGCAAGACGGAAGATTTGCGGCAACAGTTCGAGGTAAATCTGGTTGGCGAGCCAAACCAGATTATACATCTGCATTTGAGAGTCAAGCCCGATTCGATTTACAAGGACGATTACAAAACAGTCGATATCTGGATTGACAGCGCCAAATCGGGGCTGCCTGATAAAATTACCACTACTACCACCAATGGCGACATTTACGAGATAAAGTTTGTCTCGGCGAAGGTCAATGAACCGGTTGATGAAAGAGTTTTTGAGTTTACAATTCCCGATGGCTTCGGCAAGCCGGAGATAATACCGCTTACAAGGTGATTGGCGGGAAATGACAAATTGGAAAGGGATATGCCAATGGCTAAAGGAATAGTGATTTATTATTCGAGAAGCGGCAATACCAGGCAAATGGCGGAGATGATAGCCAAGGCGATGAATGACGCGGGGCTGACTACCGAGTGCAGGGGCATTGATAAGGTAAAGGTTGACGACCTGCTCAAGTATGACGCGATAGTTATGGGTTCGCCGACTTATTACGGGGGTATGGCAGCACAGATTAAGCAGCTTATTGACGATGCGGTGGTCAAGCACGGCCAGTTAGACGGCAAGGTTGGGGCGGCCTTTACCAGCTCCGCCAATATCGGCGGCGGCAATGAAACCACGATTTTGAGCATAATACAGGCGATGTTGATTAGCGGGATGGTCGTTCAGGGCGACCCGCAGGGCGACCACTACGGGCCGGTATCTATAGGCAAGCCAGACCAGAGGGTCGAGAAGCTTTGTGCCCGCTGGGGCAAAAGAATCGCGGAATTGACCGCCAAATTGGCCGGTTAGCCCAATTAGGAGTGATGCGTTTTTTTTGAAAAAAACGCCGATTTTCTTTGACAACTCGCCAGTGCAAGTATAAGTTTCTGGCGTTTGAAGCTGAAAAACAAGGAACTTTAACCCTCTTACTGGAGGAACACCAATGCAAGAATACGAAGGATTAAAAGTGCTGGTTGCAGAAATTGAAGCAGATGTCAGCAAGGCCGAGGGCGGAAACAAGGCCGCAGGGACGCGAGTTCGCAAGCAGATGCAGAAGATTAAGCAGTCAGCCCAGGTGGTCCGCAATAAAGTCCTGGAAATCAGGACAACGCAGTAGGCAGTAGCAAGCAGCCCCGGCTCTGCCAGGGTCGCGGGATGCCGGATTTGGCATATATCGGCTCGGCAGTGCGTTTACCGGCACTGTCAGGGCCGAGTAATGGATAGCAAGTGCGCTGAGTTTCTATTCGCAAGGTTTGAGGATGCCGCCGCCGCTATTATTCGATTTGTCACAAATAGACCTGACTGGCAAGCCGATTTTCGACAAACAGGCCGTCAGCAGGGTCAATCCCCAGCAATTTGAGATGCAGCAGTTAGACGGCGTGCTGTGGTTCGACAAGGAGAATATGCTTGTGCTGGGTTACAAGGACGTAACCGACAAGGAGTTTTGGATTCGCGGGCATATACCGGGCAGGCCGTTGATGCCGGGGGTGATTATGGTAGAGTCGGCGGCCCAGGTGCTAAGTTTCTTCGTCAAGCAGATTATGGGCGAAGTGGGCTTCATCGGCTTTACGGGTATTGGGTCGGCCAAGTTCCGCTCCACCGTCGAGCTGGGCCAGCGCCTGTTGCTTTTAGGCAAAATCACAAAATTCCGCAAAGGCCGAATATACGAGGCCTATATCCAGGGCCTCGTTGGCGACAAGATGGTCTTCGAAACCGAAGTTTCAGGAATGGGTGTCTGACCAACAGGAGTAACCGGGTGCCACAGGAAGAACAGGTTCTGGTAGTCGAGCGAAAGGTCTTTGAGGAGGTAGGCGCGTTTCACGGCCTTGCGCTCGATACCCAGCGGTATCTCGACAAAATCTTTGTTTCGGGCGTTCCACGCTTCATACCTCGGCCACAGGCCGAGAAAGACCCTTCTTATAAGCAGCTCATTCCCTACGTGATTATGACCTGCAATGGCAAATACCTCAGCTATGTTCGCGGCAAACGCGCAGGAGAAACCCGCCTTGTCGCGAAACGCTCCATCGGCATAGGCGGCCATATAAATCCCACCGATGATATGCCCCTTTTCGGCAATTTCTTTGAGACATATCTTACAGCGGTGCAGCGGGAGGTGGCTGAAGAAGTTTCGGTGGAAACGGCTTACACTGATAAAGTTGTCGCTCTTCTCAATGACGATTCAAACGAGGTTGGCCAGGTGCATCTGGGAATCGTACATTTGTGGACTTTGGATGAGCCGAAAGTGAGTAGAAAAGAGCAGATGATTACTCAAATGGCCTTTATGAGTATCCCCGAATTGCAGGAGGTTCGGGATACTATGGAGACCTGGTCGCAAATCTGCTTCGATGGTTTGTCTAAGACGGTCTGAATTGCCGGAAGACCCAAAGCAGCAATCAAGACAACATTTCAGGGCATTTCTTTTAACGTTTTTTTCCCAACTTGTGGTGAGCAGAGTCGAACCAAATCATCGCACCGAGGCCGAGAAGCGGATTCGACAATTTCGCCATAGGATGGTTTAGCCTGTCCGTGATGAGCTAAAAATCTTGATTTCAGGATTCACATTGCCTAACTGCTCAATGTAGGGGGCAATCTTTTGAAGCTGTTCGAGAAGTTCTTTGGCATTTGCACGCCAGATAGTGCCGTCTTTGAGCCTTACCGCACGCACATAGGCAATGCTCGTGAATACTTCTTCCGTAGTTAAACCAAACGCCATGTCGCTTCCCGTATATCCAGGTTGAAGTGGCATCCAATTGTCACTGTCATTGCCTGTAATAATCCAGCTTAACCCATTTATACGTTGGTTGAAAGCATCATACCTAAGAATGACAATCTCAAAGGCTACAATCGGTTGACCGCAAACGTTCGTCCACGTAATACTTTGAACGAAGTGACGGCCGTTCCTCTCGTATCGATTCTCGAACCAGAAATTAGTTAACTTGACATAGTGGCAGTTGTTGTCGATGAGAGCTTTGCTATCAGGGTAACTCATTATGCTTTCTGCTCGCAATTGCCCCTGCATCACAACAACAAACAGTAATGACAGTATAAGTGGGCGTAGAATACAAACAGAAATACGATGGTCCATCAGCGGCTCAAATCTGTATTGGGCTAATTTCCTCATCTTCATTTTTGCACCTCCACAAACTTTTTGTTTTCCGGTGTGGATATTAACTTTTGCCCCTCCAGCAAAGGAGGTTTTTGATTATCGCCCTTTTGTCGGGAATAGTCAAGAAAAAGCGAGGCATCTTACTGTCTTCTGGTCACAATCGTCGCCCCGTGGAATTCGAAGAATTCCCGGGACTAAGTCCTCGGAATCTTTTTAAGATTCCAGAGGGCACCGAGGCCGAGAAGCGGGTTCGACCCCTGCCAAAGACGTGCAGGGGCAGGCAAGCTCACCACAGGCAAAAGCACGGCAAAGATGGCCTGAGCTGCTGGAAAACTCCGAATCGGCAATAAAGATAACTTTTCACGGCATTTCTTTTAGCGTTTCCTTCTCAACTTGTGGTGAGCAGGGCCGAACCAAATCGCCGCACCGAGGCCGAGAAGCAAAAGAGTGGCGGGTTCGGAAATCTGGTGACAGTCCAGAAAAATCAGGGCAAAAACTTTCCTGCGGGTCGGCTTAAAATGTGGTAGAATGGCTCTCGGACTGTAAATCGTACCCGGGAAGGATTGAAATACTGGCACGTGGAGAATAAAGGGTTTGTTTTATGAAAACACAGTGTCCTAATTGTAAGGCTAGATTCAACGTGAATGAGACGAGCATTGGTAAACAAGCAAAATGTCCCAAGTGCGGCAATCCATTTACTATTCAACCGTTTATAGAGACACCCGTAGCCGTAGAACCTCCCGCAATAAGTCCCAAGCCCGTAGAAACACCGGTGCAAAAAACCGAGCCAGTATCGCCTCCTGCAAAAATCGAATCACCCGTAGCACCATCTGCAAAGAGTCCTGAGCCAGTAGCGCCACCCGCAAAAACTCCGGAGCCAGTAGCAGCACCTGTAAAAAGCGCAGTGCCCGTAGCAATCCCCGCAACAAGTGCGGAGCCGGTAAAGAAGGAAGAAAAACCCGAATCAAAAGCGGTATCAAAAGCGCTGTCGAAAACGGTGTTTGTGTATTGCTGGATGGCCGTGCGGATTATCGCGGGGGTTTTGGGCGCGTTAGGTTTGATGCTGGCGATAAGAAAAGGGGGACATTCTACTTTAATTACGACTTTCGCAGCGGCAGATGTTTTCCTCGTATGCAGCGTGCTAATCGAACTTGCGCTGTTTTACAAGATGTGGGCCGCCATTCAGGATGACAAGGCATCCATCTCTCCCGCCAAAGCAATCGGATTTTTATTCATTCCGGTCTTCAATATTTACTGGGCGTTGTTAATGGTCACGGGATTTGTGGAAGATTACAACGCATTTATACAGCGGCGCTCAGTAAGGACCAGCGATTTGCCGATGTCGCTATTTCTGATTTACGCGTTTGCGTTCATTTTGGCCGCAACGGTCCTGACGACTCCTATGATATGTGTATTTGCGTTCGTTGGACTCATAAGCAGGGCTTTTATTGCCTATCCTCTTTTATCTTGGTTGCTCTTCTTTTTTGCATTCGCGGCAGGTATCGCTCATTTCATTTCGTATATACTGGTTGCGATAAAAACCTGTAACGCAATAAACGCCTTGTCGGGAACAAAAGACGTGTGAGAATTTTAGGATGGGTTTTAGCCCATCAAACTTGATTTATCAAGATTCCGCATGGACTAAATCCCACCTTACTATGGGTAGCAAAATAAAGAGATAGAATGAAACCTGAAATACAAATGCAAATAGGGCTTTGGGGGGCTATAGTTTTTACAGTTTTTTTTATTGTCCAATTTGTTCGACACCAATTGTCTTCATTGTTTGGGTTGTGGGTTGTACTTACTACATTACCTCTTCTTGCTGTTTACATTTTTAGCATTTTCAGAAGAAAGTTAAAAACCGTGCAGAGAGTCTTTCGTATTTGGTGCGTTCTTACGGTTTTAACATTATGTATTCTTTTTATAGCTTTGCTTTTAGAATGCGAAGAGAGCGATTGTAGTATTCTCATGATATTGACCGTGATTTTACGTCGTGTTGGACTTCCTGCTGGGCTTATGACGTTTATTCTTTGGATGGGACTTCGAGGTCTTAAACAAATTACAGATGCCAAAAATAGGTTCAATGAGAAAAAGTCATAACATCAGAAAAGACAAGTGAGTTATAAGTCGGCGGTTCTGCCTGGGTTGATTTTTACTCGGACGATACCTGAGATGGAAAACAGCCAAATGCACGCTCAAAGTGGCCGATGGGGACAGGGGGCTGCATTATTGATGCGCTGGGGCATCTACCTGTGCTTCTTTTTGTCCGGAGCCACCGCGCTTGTTTTCGAGGTGCTTTGGAGCCGGCAGTTCGTAACGGTTTTCGGCAACAGTTCTTATGCCATTAGTATCGTGCTGTGCGCATATATGGCCGGCCTCGGGCTGGGCGGATTGCTCGGCGGACGGCTGGCAGACCGTATTGCGCAACGAGCAGCCGTCTATGGCCTCGTTCAGGCGGCAATTGCTGTCTGGGCGCTGGCAATTCCGCCCGTGCTTGGCTGGCTGAGATTGGTCGTGCCGACACTGCCGGTGCTGTCGCCGGACTCGTTATTGGCCAGCACTCTGGCTCGCTTTGGATTGTCTTTCGCTATTCTGGTGGTGCCCTGTTTGCTGATGGGCATTACGCTGCCCCTGCTGGTGCGCGCGGTAACGGAGTCCGAGCGGAATATCGGTTCGCGCATAGGCGTGCTGTATTGTATGAACACACTCGGCGCCGCCCTGGGCTGTCTGGCGGCGGGGTTCTGGATGATAGAAACTTTCGGCCTGCGCGGGACGAACCTGATTGCCGTTGGTGTCAATTTTGTGATTGCCATTGTGGCCTTGGCCCTGTCCCGCCTCGCCGGGACAGCCGGCGGGGTTACTTCGTCCCTGGCTGAGGCGAATCAGTTCGAGCAGGCCCGGCCGGGGAAAGTGGCCGAAGAGCCACAGACGCCCGCTCGACTGCTGCTGACCGTGGCGTTTGTGAATGGCCTGGCGGGACTGGCGTGCGAGGTGTTGTGGATGCGCTATATTACGTTCCTGCTCGATTTGACTTACGTGTTCGCCACTATCCTGTGTATTTACCTGCTCGGCATGGGGCTGGGCGGGTTGGTTTACGGCTTGCTGGCGGGGCGGATTCGACGGCCTGCACGGGCGCTTGGCTTGGTGGAGGCGCTGCTGGCCCTGTCGGTGCCGGCGATGTTTATAATCAGCGCGGTTGTTTTTGCCGGTGGACCGCCTCCGCCGCTGAAGCCCAAGGGTATGGCACTGATTGCCGTGTTCCTCCCGACGGTGCTGATGGGCATAGCGTTCCCCCTGTTGTGCGCAGTGTATGGACGTCACGTGCAGACGCTCGGCCGGCGCATTGGGTTGCTCTTCGCGGTCAATACGGCGGGGACGGTGCTGGGGGCGCTTTTGCCGATATTCGTGTTAGTGCCGACGCTGGGTATCCAGATGAGTTTGTTACTGATATCCCTGCTCTACGGCGTGATGGGACTGGCGTTGTTGGCCTGTGGCGTGGCGAGAAATCGGCGGCTGGTAATACAGACAGGCGTCGTCTATGCCGTAGCATTGCTTTTATTCTTTGCCGTGGTGCCCTCGAACCTGTGTCAGCGCGTCTTCTTAGCCACGAATTTTTTCCTGGGCAGGCACACGGACATCCTCTTCTACCGCGAAGGCCGGACGGGCACAGCCATTGTGACGCGCGACCGCGTGAACAATTGCAAGACGGTTTACATCAACGGCGTGTCCGAGGTGCCCCTGCTCTACCCCCATCAGCTCTGCTTCAAAATGATAGGCGACCTGGCTCCAATGCTCCACCCCAACCCGGACGAGGTGCTGATGATATGCTTCGGCGGAGGCGTTGCCGCGGGGGCGACGTCGCTGGTGCCGGAAGTGAAGCGCCTCACGATAGTTGACCTGGAGAGCAGCGTGGTGGAGGCCGCTGGTATGCTCTCGGAGGAGAACAACGGTCTGCTGCAAAACCCAAAGTCGCACGTTGTGATAGACGACGGCCGCAACTACGTAATGATGTCTCGCCGCAAATGGCCCGTGATTGTCTCGGACTCCACCCACCCCAAGAGCGGCGACAGCTGGGTGCTCTATACACGGGAGTTCTACCGCATAGTGCGCGAGCACCTGACGGACGACGGCGTTTTTGTCGAGTGGGTGCCGGCGCACTACCTGCGCACAGCCGAGTTCAAGATTATCGTGCGCACGTTCCAGTCGGTATTCCCTCACGCCAGCTTGTGGGTGGTTCAAGGCAGCGACGAGCAAGCGGGGTTCGGCGCCTATTTGCTGCTGGCGGCCACGCCGGAACAGCTGAAGATAGACGTGGCGAAGCTGCGGGACCGGCTCAACGCCGAACCGCTGCGCCGGGACCTGGAGCCGTTCGGCCTGCATACTCCCGCCGGCTTTCTCGATACGTTCCTCTGCGCGGAGAACTCGCTGCGGCGCTGGGTAGGCGAGGGACCGGTCAATACAGACGACCTGCCCTTTACCCAGTATGAGACGCGATACTCGCACGGCGCTTTTCTTGGTAATACCGACCTCATTGAGCCGATGGAGGACATCTGGCCATACCTGACCAATACGGGCAGTGAGGAGACGGCAAAGCAACTGCGCGAAGAGCTTACACTGCGGGCCAAGGCCAACCAGCTCGCTTTGCAGAGCCGGCTGGAGGAGGCCTACGCTGTGCTGCCGGACGATATACGCTACCGGCAGATGCGCCGTCTCTACGAAGAGGGGCCGCGTTACGTCCAGACCCTTGTGAACATATACCGGGACAATCCGCAGGCCCTCGAATTTCTGGCTAAATACATGCTCCAGGGGCCGGGCGGCATACAGGCCACGGTGCCTATTTATGAGCGGGTGCTGAAGCTCGACCCGAAAAACGTCAATGCCCTGAATATGCTCGGCGTTATGTACATAAAAGCTGGCCTTCTGGAGAGGGCGGAGGACTGCCTGAGGCGCTCCGTGCGTCTGGCACCGAATAGTGTTGCCACTCACTTCAACCTTGGCCTTGTGCTGGACCGGACCGGGCGCACACAGGAGGCCCTGGCACAAATGCGTTACGTGCTGAAGTTAAACCCGGCCAACGAGACGGCACGTAATATGGTGGCGAGGATGGAGAGGCAAAGCGAGATACAAAAGACGAACGCCAAGTAACGAATAGCCCCAAGGGGATTCGAATTCGCCTGCGGCGAACCCCTGCCTAAAGCGTGCTGGGGCAGGCAAGCCCTGAATCATAAATCATAAATCGAATAGCCCCAAGGGGATTCGAACCCCTGTTGCCGGGTTGAAAACCCGGTGTCCTAGGCCTGCCTAGACGATGGGGCCTGTTCGGATGACGGAAGACAGATAACGGATGACTGTATTATGTTCTCCGATTTCCGTTTTCTGTCCTCTGTTCTCCGTCATCTCTTTTCCTATTCCATGCTGATTGCCTGTTCCGGGCAGGCGTCGATGCAAACGCCGCAATCGATGCAGGCCTCGGGATTGACCTTTGCTTTTCCCTCATCCATCGAGATGGCCTCGCTGGGGCATTCCTCGATGCAGGATTCGCAACCAGTGCATTTTTCCTTGTCAACTTTTGCCGGCATCACACGACCCTTTCCAAAAAACAGCTGAATCACGACCAATAAAGAATAACTGCAAGTACGACGGTCGAAATGTTACATAATCACAATCGCAATACAAAGCAAATTTTCTTGAAATTTTTGCGGGGTTTCGGAGGGCATCGCCGTTATTTCTACGGCGAGAATATAGAGTTGCTGTCGGAGTTTGGTTCCTGGCGGAACAGGTCGAGGAAGGGTTGTTCAATCGCCTGGTTTGGTTCGGGGACTTTTGCGCCAAAGGCGATAGCCATATTGCGGACAAATTCGCTGCTGTCATACTGGGCGGTATGGTCGAGGACCTTTGTAAAGTTGTCGCCCTGTTTTTGAGCTAATAGCCGCACGGCCATCATGCGGGCGGGCCAGTGCTGGTCGTTGAGTCCCTGTGCAGCGGCATTGATTAGTTCGTAATCGAGCGGCAAATCGGCAATCGCAGCGATGCTGTGCGCCTTAACCACCCAGTCGCTGTCGGTCAAACCGTGGACCAGGGCGGATTTTAACATAGGGGCCATCCAGTCGGCGCTGGTGAGTTTATAAGGTGTCTGGCGATTTGCTGTTTCGCGGCTTTCCATAAGCAACCCGGCAAAAAGCTGGACGGCTTTGATTTTCGGGCTTTGCTTGCCCTTCGACAGCGAGTTGAAACGGTTCTGCAGAAATTCGGTGGTGATTTCGACACGCGGACGTTCGATGTGGACCGTTGCGGGTTTTATCCCGGGTATTGCGCTTACTATCTTGCCCTCGCTTGTTACGATGGGGTCCAGATAAGCGATGAACTGGATGTTCAGCGAGGCCTGCGGGTGGTTAAGCAACAATTCTTTGAGCGGACCGGTGCACAGCCGGACGGGGACAAGGGTGCTGTGTCCCGGCTCGACTGGTAACGCCGGTCTTGTCGTGGTCGAGATGAGCTTTTCGATTCGCTGGGTCAGGTCGCCGGTGACATTGGCGTCTATTGTTATTCGGCCCTTGCAAAGACCGTCCTCAGAGATAACGAGCGGTTCATACCAGTTGTTTGTGATGGAGATGACGCCGTCAACGTCGTTGCCGTAGGAGAATCTGTTGCCGCGGATGTTGAGCTGAAAGGACAGCATCTGGTCGGGGCTGACGAATTGCGGGACAATCTGTTCGCCGACGGTTTGTTTCAAAGTTGCCAGGATTAAGCCGGTATCAAATATGGGGATGTATTCCGCCTGTTGTTCGGCCAGCAGCAGTTGGGCCTGTTCGGCGACAACCGAGCCGGGGTCCTTATCGATAGCGGCCCTGAGCGACTCGAGTGCGGGTTGTTTCTGTCCTGCGGCGAGCTGAAGCTGTGCCTGCGCAAAAATCGCAAACTGGGTCTGTGGGTAGTTGTCGAGGATGGGTTTGGCGAGGTCCGGCTGTTTATTGGCGGCGAAGGCGCAGGCAAGAAGCCCGGCCGCCAGCGGCGAATTCGGCTCAGCCGAATAGGCCTTGTTGGCCCAGTCCATGGCTCGTTCGGGATTCGGCCTGACGAAGCAGTAGAACCAGGCAAGTGGCTTGTAGTTGGCGTTCTGGTCGGCAAGGCCTGCGAGCTGGAGCGCCTTTTGTTCAGCCGTTTTAAGGATTTGTTCGGCCATATTGGTATCGCCTGTTTTGGCGGCGGACTTGGCTGTGAACACCTCTATCTGCAGGTCAAACCGCCCTTGTTTACGCAGTTGCTCGGACAGTTGCAGACACCTGGGCTGGTGGCTTCGCTGGGCATTGTAGCAGCTTGCCATCCAGTCTATGTAAATGGCGATGGGGACGTCCTGTTCGGGGTACAGGAACCGAAACAAATCGGCGCAATACTGGTAGCTGTCGGCTGCTACATCGTAAAGCTGCACTTTCTGGGCGTATTGTGCGAAGCTTATCGCAGTATCGATATCGAGCGGGTTTTCCCGCAATTTGAGCCGAAGATATTCCAGATACAATACGGGACTGATTTGTTCGGGCGCCAATTCAACGAGTTTCTCGAAGGCCAGTTGGTTGTATCTATTCCAGGTATAGGCCATCGCCAGTGCTCTGGTGGCGTTAGGGTCATCGGCTCTCTCGGCATACAACAACCCGAGTGCCGTGGCCAGCTCGGACCTTACAGAAGGGTTGGACTCGCCGATGTCTCGTAACAGCCGGCCAAGCAGTTTCTCCCTTTGCTGGCGGGAGTCTAATTGTTCGAGCAGGTATCGGGCGGCGTTTGTGGCGACCTGACAGTCGGCGTTTTTATCGATGTATTTGATGAGCGAATCATACAGCATTTGCAAATGGCGGGGTGGGCCGGGTCGGGACGCGATTGTCAGCATATCGGCCGTTGCAAAGTCGGTGCTTACGTCGAGGTTCATTGCGGCGTTCAACATCGCAACGGCCTGTTCCGCCTGGGAGTCCGTAATATTTTCTCGATGTATAATCTCATAGGCCATTTCATAGAACAACTGGCTTACCGATGGCGAGAAGAGTTTCTCAGGGGACGGCGTGAACTGATTCGTGCCCGTTGTTGGAGGCGGGCGACGAGGCGGCGCATTGGGTTCCGGTTCGTTCGGCTCCTGGCCCAAAGCCAGGCAGCACAACGCCAAACCCGCCGATAAAACTATCACAGGGCTACTGACAAACGTTCGCATCTATGGTCCAAAGAAAAACCTAAACCAGTGGCACTAATGGATATTTCGGGTGTTTCCTGTGTGTCCTTTAGGCAATGCTATCCCCGAAATCCGGCGATTTAGTCGGTTTGCGAGAGAACGGTCTTAATCAATGGCATCTATACGACCAAGGGGG
>Ga0315284_10008466_pt1 | contig 14697 bp, 23 predicted proteins | sample YL17G09_16_MG_FD_203696 | JGI IMG/M metagenome (GOLD analysis project Ga0315284, IMG submission 203696) | Sediment microbial communities from Yellowstone Lake, YNP, Wyoming, USA - YL17G09_16 | ecosystem: Environmental > Aquatic > Freshwater > Lake > Sediment | place: USA: Wyoming | collected... | reverse complement strand
TTAATTCTTCAATAATTTCAGATCTATCTGGAGTATTAATGATTGTACCAGTATGCCCAAGTTCTCCAAGAACTGTTGCATAATCCCAAATCATCATTTCAACAGCACCCCATCCATCAGGAGGGATGGGCATAATACCAGGACCAATAAATGCAATATTCATAAGTAAATTCCAGATCTCTCTTTTTGTGTTGAAACGTATGATTCTGAATTATCACCTAAAGTTTTATGATAGGATAATCCATTAACATAAGCATTGTAACCAAGAATAACTTCAGTATTAAATTCTATTCCTTTCTTATAATGGTCTTGAATGTTATCAAATGTTGTAGAATACAGATCCATATTTTTACTATTCGATAGTGCAATGTGATCATTGATTGCATATGCAGTATGTTTGCAATCATTTTTTATGTTAAGGTAATTTAAATCAAAATAATTAACATTATAGACCTTTGTAAACAGATAGTCAAATCTACATCTAATTACACAAGCATATGTAAAATTATTTTCTGCCTCATACTGCTTCTTCAATTCATTACATTTTTTAATTGAATAAAAAAATGATTGAATATTCTGAGAGGGATTTGGAATATTAATGCTACGAATTGGCCAATGAATAGAATCCTGATAAAAATTTTCAAACATTATTTGATTTTCAAATTCATATTTTATCGGAGACAATTCACTCAAAACATAATCATCAATATCCTTTGTATATACATCGGATGGAGTATCTATTCTATATGGACCTTCACTTTCAGGAATCCAAGAATGAAAAAAGAAATCCAGTTCTTGATGCGTTCCCCAAGATTTTTTGATATTATCAAGAGTATTTCTTACATCTCTTGGTTGTCCTGCAAAACAAAATGCTACTTTCATAAAATTTTAAGTAAATCCGAGCATCTATTGATGTAGGTATGGTTTTCTTTTACATAGTTAAATGATTTTTTAATGAACTCAAGATCAGATCTTTTTTTCATTGCATCATAAAACAATTGTGTTATTGATTGATTATACACGCAGTGTCCTTCCATTTCCTTATAAACTTCTTCAGAATTAGTAGTGCTCAATAGACCATAACTTGCATTCTTAAAAACTCTACATGGAATATATCCAGTTTCCCGATTGTCTTTACCCCTAAGATCCAAACCAAAAAGAGATCTTTTGTAATTGGTAATATAATCATTTACAGAAATTTGATCAGCACCATACGAATATGGATTTACTAAAAAGTTTATATTATTTTTTTTACAAACTTCTGCAAATTCTTCAATTTCTGGAACATTAGTATATTGATCGTAATAAATTGTTCCAAGAAAAACCACAAGGTTTTCTCTGTCAAGGTAAATATCTTCCTCATTCATTTCTTCAGGCAATAAATCAGTTGCCCAATTAATGTAAATTTTATCAAAATCTTCTACATCATAATCTACATGTGCATTCTTTAAATGAATGGTTTTATTTGTAGACTCTTGATAATAGCAACAAGGACCAAGTTTTACATCTTCTTCTTTATTACGATCAAAGATATAATTTGGGTTACGCATGAACTTTTGATTATATCTCATATCAATAAATTTCTTCACCTTACCAACGTACTTTGCTGGATCATATGCACAATGTACATAATAAATTGAAGTTTTATTGATTGGAATATTATTACTATCCCAAGCTTCAGCAATAAAAATACAATTAGAATAATCTAAAGATGTATCATATTCATCATCAGAAAACCAATGGGTTTCAAATCCCAATGCTTTAAATCCTCTGTAGAATCCATTCCAAACATATCCGACAGTATTTTTGTATATACCTTGTTCGTTTGGTTTAAATCCCCAAATAATAACTTTATAATTTTTTTTTAATTCTTGCAAATTACTCATTTTTTAATGGCAAATCCAATCCCATAATCTTGAGGACAAGCATTCTCAACAACGTCCCAAATATCAGTATTGAGATTTTTGATAAACAAATATGGCCCAGTATGATGACTAGTATCATGGAATCCAACAATTCCACCATCATTCAATAGATTTGAATACTCCCAATCACGCAATACTTGATTTACACTATGATCTCCGTCAATGAAGATAAAATCAAATTTTTCTACTCCCATAGATTTAAAAATTTCTACATTTTCATCATAGTTAGAACTACTTCCTTGGATAGTGTAAATGTTTTCACCATAATCAACCAACCAACTACGGTCTTCAATATCAATACCAATATATTTGGTCTCTTCTTTTTTATTTTTAAAGAATACGTGAGCAAAAGAATTTTCACCATTTCTACCAATTCCAATTTCAAGAATTGCTTGGCAGTTGTCACGAACTTTAAGGAACTGTTGTAGTAGTGCTTCTTTATTACACTCACTACATTCTGTTCCATCAAATGGATTTAATACACCAGGATCATTTTCAATCCCTGGCCAAATATGAAGAAAGTGGTTTATACCAGCTTCAGTGTCATCATGTATGGTATTGCTTCTAATATCTTTGATAAGATCAGTTTCCCATTTCATTAGTCAATTCTCCGTTAGTTGTTTTTTGCATGTAAGTGGAATATCAGTACAGATTCCATAACTGTTTTTTATATATTCAATTCCATGGGGAAAGGTATAGAGTGAGATACTTTCTGGTAAAACAATCACAGATTTTGGATAAGGATATTGACCTATCAGTACCCATCCAATACCTTTACTTGTCAATGTATATCGATCAGTTTCATGCCAAAAATAGTTAAATGCGGTTTTAGAAAATTCAGAAAGTGCTTCTAAATTTTTACAATGAACCCACAAATTTTCTCTATATTGACTTAACCAATATAAACTGACGACATATTGTGGATCGTCATGTCCCAAATAAAAACATTTGTCATCCTTATTATACCGCACATCGATCTCTACGTCAAATCCTTGAGATAATGCTTCTTCAATATATTCTGGACTATTTTCTCTAAGTGGATTAGGTCCACTTAGATTTCCACGATGAGAAATAATTTTCATAACTCAAAAATCCAAAATCCATTCAGGAAGAGATCCACCACCAGTCTCATAACCCCATTTATCAATGGCAGCACGAAACTCTGGACCAGGAGTTTTATCGATAGACTGTCGCATTGCCAGAGCACCTGATAATGTACCTCCAGGATGCCCATGAATGGCACCCCCACAATTGGCGAGGAAATCTGTACCAAACTTCTCTGAAGTGGTGTTAACAATGCCTGGATGCATTCCACAACTCAATGCAGGAAGTACATTGCGTTTATGAAGAACTTCCATAGTTTGACGAAGTTCATTTTCATCATCACTCAGATATCCACCCCACATTCCAGCATGGATAGTATCAACTCCACAGAGACCAGCAAGATCACAAAGAACATCCCAATCAATCGCAAATGCATGTCTCTTATCGGTTAGGATCTTATCACCACTCTTCTGATAGTGAATAAACAGAGGCAAGTCCATCTTCCTTACAGAGTTATAAACTCCAAGACCAGACCAAAAATTAATGTGGATACCGTTTCCACCATTATCAGCAACAAACTTAGCACGATCAAGAATGGTATGATGGTCACCATTGATGCAAAAAGTATAGATTACATTTCTGCCGCAGTTATTTACAATATTTGAGATAAGTTCTACACGATCTTCAAGACGACAAAAGGAAGGATTGGAAAGGATCTCATCTTCCTTAATAAAATCCACACCACCATCAAGAAGTTCTTTTACCATCTCCGAAAGAGTTTGTGGGGAGATGCCAGTTTTTGGTTTTACAATCGCACCAGAGAGTGGTTTATCATACCGATTAGTAAACTTACGAACTCCGGTAATTCCATACTTAGATCCAAGAAACTGTGCTTCTACATCAGCAGGGAATTCAAGTTTTTTCAGACGACATGCCTTAAAAACATCAATGTCCAATTGACCTCCCATCAATTGGCAGAGAAGATGTGAAATACCATCACCCTCCCAATCAGTGTTTACTTTTGGGAAACCAATCTTTACTTGTCCGGAATAAATGCCAGTCAGTTCTTCTTCTGTTGCATATATGACGCAAGATGATAGTTCAAAGAGTTCATCGTTTTCCCAACGATTACGAACCTTTGGATTACCAACACTTTGCCCAATAGCAAGGTTCCAGGCAGCATCTCGAAGATCACCAATCTCACTATATGATTCAATATAATATGTTGCAACTACGCAACGATTTCTTTCTACTTCTGTTAGGTCTCTAAAAAATTTCATTGTTCAATCTCAAATTTGTCGTATGGAATGGAAGGGACTTTTACTACAACTAATGTACAATCTTCGTGAAAGACTGGATCTGCAATTTCCCCTTTTTGAAAGATAAATACATCTCCACTATTTAACACTTTTCCCTGGACTGTCATTTTTCCAGTAACAAGGACATTGTATTCAACACTTTCCTTATGGTAATGTGGAGCCCAGTATTCATCTTTTTTGTGAGTGAGTAACCCAACTTCAAAATCTTTAGTTTTCAAAAGGGATGGTTCAAAGTTTCCGATAAACCATCCTCGTACATAATCTTTAATTTGCGTTACGTTCATAACTTTTTCATAAATGAATCTAAATCTTCCGGAACTCCTACAGGATTATGTTGCCAGTTAGGTATATGATGAATTCCAACTTTCAATCCTCTTTTAATCATATGGTTATAAGTTGGACCAACATAGAATTCACCATTAGGTGCTCTGTCATTACATTCTACCATATCTTCGGTACTTTGTACAAAGTATCTTCCCTTTCTCCAATAATGAATTCCGTTTAGTGAGATATCACTTATAACTTCTTTTTCTCTTATTTCTTGAACAAACCCATCCCTATCAATACTTGCATAACTATTTTTAGTGGTATTTGTGCTGTAGGTAACTATCAATCCATCGTACTTATAGTACCTAGCAGTTGTAAGAAAAAGATCTGCATCCCACCACATAATTTGATCACAATTTGCGATTACTAACTCTTCTTCATTATTGATAAAATCTTTAAATAAAAGACAACTTGATGCTGGACCTTCAGTTGTCTGGTCAACACTAATAATTTTTACATTTGGAAAAATAGAATGTAGTAATGTGCAGACCTGATCATAGTAACTATCCTTTCTAATTACAAAATGGTAAGTTCCCACCAATCCCAACGATTCGATTGCTCTTTGGATCATTGGGATCCCATCAACATTAATTAATGGTTTTGGGACATTATAGGTATCTCTGGGAAATCTAGTTCCCTCACCAGCCATTGGTATAAGAATATTCATAATTATTAGAATCTAGGCAAAGAAACCGAAATTGGATGTGCTTGTTTATCTATACCAAAATAATCAATCATTTTTCTATGAATTAATTCAGGACAAAATGCCCCGTCATTATCTTCAATACATTTTTCAAGTGGGAAGTCATATACTGAAAAAGCACTCATTAAAACATCCATGACTTTAGATCCGGCAAAATCAAGCCAATCGCAAATCATTCCATCGGGTTGATTATTAATTCCAGTGTAGTTAATTACATTTGGATTATATTTTTCAAATTGAATTTTAGATTGTACAATACAATCTGTTCTACATTTAACTACCCAATCATACTTAAATCCATTTTTATATTCATACTGTTTTTTAAGTATATTAACTTGATTAAGACTATAAAAATATGAGATTTGATTGCTGATTACAAAACTATAGAATTCTTCAGTTTGTTCTCCCCAACCACAATACCTTGGCCAAGATGCAGAATAATCGATTGTATGATCTTTGAATTTCATACTTGGTTCCACTTTATGTGAAACTGGTTTGTATATCTCATCTATTTGATTAACTGCATCTGCAGATATTCTCTGAGACGGCCAATTATTTTCAACTTTATATGGTTTGTTTAAAAGTTCCTCATCAAACCAAGTATGAGCAAAGACATCAACATCATATCCATCACAAAGATTTTGAAGGATTGATGGGGCACACTCAGTAACAAATCTTGGTTGTCCAGATAAACACAATGCTATTTTCATAAAATACTCTTACTTTCTTTTTTTAAATAACTCACCAAGATAATTTGTTGATAGTGGAACTCCAATATTAAATTCTTGATGCTTAATTCCATAGGGGTTTCCAATAGTTTCAATTAAACTGTGCATAGCAACAATACCATTTTTATGATGTTCTTCTACTTTTGATAGATCATTATAAAACTGCAATTGTTGTTTTGGTGTAATAAAAAACCAATCACAAAAAGGTCTGTCCCATCCGGCACAATATCCACTTTGGTTAATTATAACATCACTTTCAAAATTTTCAAAATTTAATTTTTTTTCAAATATTAAATCCGTTCTTACTCTAACAAAATAATCATAATCATTTACATTATCAATTATTTGTATGCAATCTGCAATTCCCTGATATTGAGATTTGGTTCTATAGTAAATGTCTCTACACAATTCCAAATCGCACTGTTGAAGATGTGGATCACTGGATAGAACATTGTAATTTGAAACATCAACTACAAAAGGATCATTGACTTGAATTTTTTGAAGATTTAATGTCGTGTAAAGGTCAATGAAATCTTGCAGTTCATCATCTTCAAATGTGTCAGTAAATGCATGATGAATTTGAGTGGTTTTCCAATCTTTATTCCATTGCAAATTGGCATAGATGTCATAGTCACCTAGACCATCCAAAAAATTTTCTTTTATAGTTTGAAAAGTTTTCTTTACAAATCTAGGATATCCGGAAAAACAAACAGCAAATTTTTTCTTCATTTTTTCTCGAATGTAAGACACACTACTGGGAGGACCATACCATTGTAAAGAGTATATGTATCAGTATCTTCATATTCTTTTTGATATGGACTAGTCAATTCAAATCCAGAAGATTCTATGATGTTAATAAGAGATTCCGGAGAAATGAACTGCCCCTTTTCATTAGTAACATCACAATCTGTGGATACTATAAATCGGCCACCCTTCTTTAATACTCTATAAACATCATCAGATGCTCTTTTCCAACCCAAATTATTAATGGTTTCGGTATATTCATAATCAAAGTGAGTTACTGCACATACATCAGTAATTACATCTATGGATTCCTCATCCATCTCTTTCAATTCAATAAAGACATCTCCAGTAACCATCTTAACTAAAGTATTTTTAGAAACTTGACTAATATACATATCAGTCAAATCTATTGCAGTTACCTCATTACCCCACTCAGATACAATATGGGGTAATGCTCCAGCAGCTGCACCTAAATCAATTATTTTTAAGGAAGATTTACCAATCTCTTTTATTTCATCCAATACTGACATTGTTTTCAGTATGGCACAATCTTTATCCCATTGACTTGTTGGTGGAAATTTTTGCATGTAGTTTTCTTTTTGAATAGTTTCTATAAAAACCCGTACATCCTTACTATTTAAAATTCTATTATACATTTGGTATCTCCAAAAAATTTATTTACAATTATCATTATAAGTGTTTTCACAAAACCACCTATAAGATTTAACAAGTCCAGACAGTAATGTGTGTTGTGGTTTCCAACCAAGTTCGGTCATCTTAGAATAATCCAATGGACGATTAGGAGTTCCGTTTGGACGAGAAGTATCCCAACCAATTTCTCCATTATACCCAACAACCCCAGCAACGGTTTCAGCAAGTTCTTTAATACTTACATTACAACCAGAACCAACATTTATAAGTTCGGCATTTTCAAAATGATCCATTGCAAATAAACAAGCATCAGCAAGATCATCAGAATAAAGAAACTCTCTCATAGGAGTTCCATCTCCCCAGAATGAAATCTTTTTACCATCAGAATTATTAAACTTAGTTATCATTGACGGAATAACATGACCATTTTCTGGATGAAAATTATCACCAGGTCCATAGATGTTTGATGGCATCAACGAAACACTTTTGAATCCATATTGTTTATGGTATGCCTGAAGCATTTTAATTCCGGATATTTTAGCAACAGCATATGCATCATTAGTTGGTTCAAGATATCCTGTCATAAGAGATTCTTCTTTTACAGGAACTTCAGCATACTTGGGATAGATACAAACAGATCCAATAAAAAGGAATTTTTTAACTCCGTATTTCCAAGCATAATGAATTAAATTAGTCTGAATCTGAATATTTTCATAAACAAATTCTGCAGAGTATATGTTGTTGGCATTAATACCTCCAACACGAGCAGCAGCATCAAATACATATTCGGGAGATTCCTTCTCAAAAAAATTCTCAACCTGAGATTGATTGAGTAGATCAACTTCCTGTCTGGTTGCAGTGATGATATTAGTATATCCTCTTTCAGTAAGAGTTCTAACAATTGCAGAACCAACAAGTCCTCTATGTCCCGCAACAAAAATTTTAGAATTTTTTTCCATAATTAAACATCTACAATTTCAGGATTTGGAAGTGGGAAAAGTAATTTTTTTCCTTTAAACTTTGATTTAGTAATAAAGAAATTTTTAAAGTGCCAAGGGAAAATAACAAATACGTCATATTCATCAATTACACTATCCTCACTCTTAATTGGAATCCAAGTTCCTGGAGTAAACGATCCGTCTTTATCAGGATTTACATCACCAATAACTTCCAAATCACTTGTAGTAATTCCCCAGGTTTGAAGAGTTACATTCCCTTTCGTACTTGCACCCAAAGCAGCAACTTTTAATCCACTCTCTTTACATGAATTAATTAATTGCCAAAATTTATTTTTACATTCATCAATTCTAAATTGAAAATCTTGCCAGGGTTTGATTGTATCAAGACCAAGTTCGAGTTCTTCATGAAGAAGTTCATTCAACATCTGAGTGCATTCTTCATGTTTACTATTTTTATTTGCAACCATCATGGAAATACTTCCACCATTTACATCATTAAACTCAAAACTAATAATTTTCAGTTCTGCTTGATCCATAATATATTTTAATTGCCTCATTCCGTAGTACGATAAATGCTCATGACATACAGTGTCAAAAGAATTTACCCGAAGCATCTCAGGCATATAACTTTGTTCTAGGACCCATATGCCTTCTTCGGAATCAAGAATTGAATTTATTTCTCTTGCAAATTGACAGGGATCTTCCAAGTCATAAAACATTGAAAAAGAAGTAATCAATTTGGCAGCATCAGTTCCAAAAAATTCTCTAAAAGTTTTTTCTGTAAAAAAATCTGCAATATAACTTACATGATCTTTAAAATATTTACCAAATTTTTTGGAAGTTGGATCAATACTTACAAGTCTGAGATTAGTTGGAAAAAATCCTAAGAATGTGCCGTCATTTCCAGCAATGTCAATAACAAGATCGTTTTCCTTTAGTTCAATAAAATCTCTAATTTTTTCAGACTTTTTTTTAAGATGCTGTACCATACTGGAATTAAGTCCAGAACGATATCCATACTCGTCACCATACATTGTTGGTAGATCAAAAGTATGTTCTAATTGAACGTGCCCACAACCACCTGTTAGTTCATCGCACTTAACAAGTTTTAGTGGACCATTATACATTTCAGGATCTATTTTCTTTGGAAATATTCCAGAAACATACTGATTTCCAAGATCCAAAACAGTATCTAAGTGAGTATTGCCACAAATTCTACATTTTTCTATTTTATAGAATGCACTATTGCCCATAAACGCACATATCCTCAACTAATTGTTTAAATGAAATCTTAGGTTCCCAACCTAATTTTTCCTTTGCCTTAGAGGCATCACCTAACAAAGTCTCAACTTCAGCAGGTCTAAAATATTTAGGATCAACTCTAATAACTATTTTTTTAGTATTCAAATCATATCCATATTCATCCAAACCCTCACCCATCCACACAATCTTCATACCAAAATAAGATGCGGCCTCCTCAACAAAATCTTTTACAGAGTACTGCACACCAGTAGCAATCACATAATCATCAGGTTCATCTTGTTGAAGCATCATCCACATTGCTTCTACAAAGTCTTTAGCATGTCCCCAATCCCGTTTGGCATTTAGATTGCCAAGATACAAGCAATCTTGAAGTCCAACTGAAATCTTAGAAAGTGCCTGAGTAATCTTACGGGTCACAAAAGTTTCACCACGGCGAGGAGATTCATGATTGAAAAGGATACCGGTACATGCATACATTCCATATGCCTCACGATAGTTCTTTGTAATCCAGTATCCGTAGAGTTTTGCCACACCATAAGGAGAACGGGGATAGAACTGTGTGGTCTCTTTCTGTGGAGTTTCCTGAACTAGTCCGTAGAGTTCACTGGTAGATGCCTGGTAGATCCTTACACGGTCTTCCATACCCAAGAGACGCACTGCTTCGAGAACCCTGAGGGTTCCCACAGCATCGACATCAGCAGTGTATTCAGGCATCTCAAAGGATACCTTAACGTGACTTTGAGCACCAAGATTGTAAATTTCATCTGGTTGGACTTTTTGAATAACTCTGACTAGGTTAGTAGAATCAGTAAGATCACCATAATGCAACTTTAGTTTATTGTAAATATGATCAATACGATGGGTATTAATGAGTGAACAACGACGAATAATACCATGAACTTCATATCCTTTTTCTAGGAGTAGTTCAGCAAGATAAGATCCATCTTGTCCCGTCGCACCTGTGATCAAAGCAATTTTTTTATTCATAATTTTTTACCTCAATAATATCAAAATGTTTGTGTTGTTTTCCAGTTCTTACTCTTCTAATAGCACTACTATCATACTTTGGATTATTTCTACACCATTCATAAAGACCTCTAATAATTTCAATTTTACCATTATCAAATTTTATCATATAATTCTTTTTTTGTCTATCATTTCTTTCTTTTTGTTCTATTTGCCACTTCATATTCATTTTCATATTTTCTCTACCTTTTAAATGCTGATTATACCAATAACTATCAATACCTCTCATTTTAGAAAATTTTTCTTTGAGTATTTTATATGTTTTAGAACTAATTTTTCTATTGGCATCTTGATTTGGATTTACTTGAAACATCCACAAAGCATAAAACATCTTTATGGTTTTTTGATTATCTTTTCCATATCTTTTTCCAAATCCTTTCCATAATAGTAAATGAGAAATATAATGTTCCCTTGCTGTTAATATAACAATTCTCTTATTATTACCAAAGACACTTACTGGAAATGTATGATGTTTTTCTGTATATCCTTCAGGTGGAGTTCTATTCTCTGCTTTCCTGATAAGATTACAATAATGCTTTAGATAGTTCATTTCTATTCTATTGGTACTGCATTAGTATTTATAATAGAAAAGGTGCCCGAAAGCACCCAATCTTATCTGTATAGCATTGCAGTACCAACAGATATTACTATTTATTATACCAAAAAAGGAGAGTTTATGCAACTCCCCCATCAGGTCTTTCATGCACGCCACCAATTCTTTAACTGGAAATTGGAAACCAGGCGGGAGAGAGTCCCATCCGCACCAACAATTCTTTAAGGAAATTGTAAACCTATTTACAACTTACAAAAGTATTAATTTTTTCTGCAAGTTTTTCAATATTCTCATAAGAAGGATATGATGGATATTCAACAGAAGGATCCGTTTCCTTTTTACGATCAACTGATTGCCATGTCGTATGAAATTCTTGATCAGCAAGAGCTTGTGCTTGCTTAAAAATTTCAAAACGAAGTTCGTAAGGTGTCATTTGTTTTCTCCTTTAATGTGTGTGTTGTGTGTAACCATAGGGTCATAATTGACTCCACCAGTACTTTTAAAGTCTCTCCGTGACTAAGGGGTTGCTCCCGACCAGTACTTTTTAAGTCTCTCCGTGACTATTGATCCCAATCAAGAATATCATCTTCCCTCATATAACAAGGAACTCTATCAGGATCTAACCAACGCGCATATTGTTGATCTTCCATTGCAGTAGTAAGTTGCATAGAATTATCAAACAAATAAATGTCATTCCAGTGTTTAGTGTAGTAGTTCTGTTTTTGTAGACGATAATCGGGCATACCGTTAAGTTCGATAATACCTTTCTCAACGAAACGATAACCTTCTCGTTCAAGAATAACTTTTGTCATCACACAACTTCGGAAGTTTCAAGATCTTGGGCAATACATTCCATGAGAATGTCATAGTTATCCAAAGCATCCTCAGAGAACATTACACCTTCATTTTGATAATATCGACGAATTTTTTTGTAAAGTTTCGGACTCTTTACATCAAGATAAAAATCACCATTAACCGCAGATTTAAGAGTTTGGAGGTCCTTCTTAAATTTAATTGTAACCGACATTGCTTTGATTTGGTTGCCTTGTTATTATAGAATGATTTGAGTTTTAAGTCAAGTGTGCCAGTCGTGAAACTGGCAATCCGAGATGTAGGATTCGAACCTACGACCCCCTCAGCCCAAGTGAGGTGCGCTACCAAGCTGCGCTAATCCCGGTTGATATATCTATAATACCACGACCACCTCACTCTGTCAATCCACTAATGATTGCTTTATCAACCAAATAGAATGCACAATTCCAAAAGTAAATAATGCACCAATAATACCACTAATCCAACCAACACGAATTTCGTGATGCATTATTTTACTATCTATAAGTTTCTCTATTTCATCTGGACTCATTTCTTATTGCCAAGAAAGTTCTCTAATGGGTCTTTACCAGTCTTTATTATAGCACACGCTCTCTTATAAAAATGGTTGTCTGTATTTCCAGACTTTTCAAACGTTTCTTTAATCTTCACCCAATTATTTAAGGTGTGAGAATCCATTTGTTTTGTATCGTAATGTTACTAATTAGTATTATAAAGATTTTGAGATTAGAGTTTTGTATTTATTGTAACGGAAGGTGGGAGAGTCGAACTCCCAAGGGCTTTAACACCTCAACGCTTTTCAAGAGCGGCTCCGTCGCCAATCGGATTGACCTTCCATAAAAGTCCTCAACGGACTTCAAAATCTAAACGTCTTACTTTACGTTGACGCCTTGACTCTTGATAAGCAAGGTCTTCTTCTGTAAGAACACCAGACTTTTCTTTGGTATGTATAGAGTTTAGCATAACAACCTTAGATAAGTCAACTGCCGAGATTTTATCTCCACGAATAGTTGCCATATTTGAGCAACCACAAGAGACTGCTTTACTATGATGCCCCTCTAATTCCCTATTACAGGAACGACACCTGATCTTTAAATTTTCCATTTGTCATTATAAGTTAAATTTTATTCAGTAAATGAACGGAGCATCCAAACAAACTTGCCGTGTGCTTCGTTTAAATCATCAACAAGGTTAACAGTTCCTCTTGACTTTTGTGCTTCTGCTTCTTCGGCAACTTCACCTAACATATCTATAATTTTTTTATGCCCTTCAAGCAAATCTTTAATCATTTCCATTTCAGAAATATTAGTTTTTGCTTCTCCAACACCAGAAACTTCTACAACTCTTGATAAAGAACTGATGGGTTTGATTCCCAAAAATCTCATATGTTCTGCTATGCGGTCAACTTCTTCTTGAATTTCTGCATATTGTCCACCAAACAAATCGTGAATTTGTTTGAAGTCAGGTCCCACAACGTGCCAGTGATATACCCAGGTTTTTTGGAATAACAAAAAAAGTGATGCCTGGGTATCACTTATAAGTTTATAAAGTTTATCCATTACACCAATACCTTTTAAGTATTTATAAAGTGCCCGATACAGGTAACGCTCCCGTCGATGTCTGAGTGTAAATCAGGTCCCTTCTCTTGCTGGGTCATCGGGCAATAATGTCAATGAGATTCTAGCATATACTCAACAGTATTTGCAACATCATTCATGGCATCTCTTAAATTCGGTCTTTGCCCAGATTCTTGTTTGATGATTGGACGAGAACAATCGGATAATGTCCAACGCCATTGTTTCATAGAATCACAATACCAAAGTTTAATATTCATTCTTATTATACTCAAGTTTAATCCAGTTAAGAAGAGCATTTGATTCTGCTCTTTCTGCTTCGGTCATAACATCTTTAAATGAAGATGCATAATGCTCTAAAGCCTTAATCGCAAGCACTCTATCTTGCTGTGAAATAAGAGACATAGAAATCTTAACTCCAAACTATAATACACAAAAAAGGGGATTTTGTCAACCCCCTCTATGTATCATTCCTTGATTTGGTTCACGGCAGCCTGTGCTTTTGCCTGAATACCATCCTTGAGAGGAACATATCCAAGGTCATCAGCAAGTGCCTGTGCTTTATCACTCAAAATATAATTAAGAGTTTCTTTGATAGCATCAGTCTTGGAACCATTACCAGTCTTATAAGCAAGCAGATAAGTCAGTGTTGCAATAGGATATGCACCCTTTGCAGCAGGATTTGGATCCTGTCCTGCAAGATACTTATCCAATACAATACCATTCAGTGCCTTAGAACCAGAAGCATAACTGGGAAGAACAAACTCACCAGATTTATTCTGAACTGCTGCAGCTTTCAGTTTACCCTTTACAAAAGATTGGTTGATGTATCCAATGGAACCAGGAGTTGTTGCAAGAATACCAGCAACACCATCATTACCTTTACCACCAACACCAACTTTCCAATTTACGGATTTGGCAGTTCCAAGAGTCCATTCATTAGAGAATGCCTGCATAGATTCAGTGAATGCAGCAGTGGTTCCAGAACCATCAGAACGGTATGCTGTGATGATTTTACCACCAGGGCATCCAAGTTCCTTCCAGGTATCA
>Ga0315284_10008465_pt1 | contig 14697 bp, 17 predicted proteins | sample YL17G09_16_MG_FD_203696 | JGI IMG/M metagenome (GOLD analysis project Ga0315284, IMG submission 203696) | Sediment microbial communities from Yellowstone Lake, YNP, Wyoming, USA - YL17G09_16 | ecosystem: Environmental > Aquatic > Freshwater > Lake > Sediment | place: USA: Wyoming | collected... | reverse complement strand
ATCAAATTCTAGGTCAAGTGTAAATAAATCCTTTTCAAATGTGCGTCCATTTTTACTAATAGTTACTTTATTTTCTCTTGATGTATTCCAAAAACTTTTAATAAATTCTGCCATATTATGATATTGTTCCCAAGATTTAAAACCAATATCACTTAAAGTTTTTCTAAATAATATTTCTGCTTTAATAGTATTATTAAGAGCGCCAAGATTTCCTTTAACTGCATTAATTTTTGGTTTTAAAGTATCATTAATTAAATAATTAGAAATATTAACACCTTGAGATTTAGATATTAAATTCTCAAATAATTTTTTAAAATTTTGTCTTGTAGAAATATTTTCTTTAAGATTTGGCTTTGATAATAATTCTATAACAAGTGGATTAATTTTTAATTGAATTTGTGAATGTGCTGCTTTTGCAAGTTTTATTAATTGTTTTGTAGTGTGTTTTATCGTAGTTGGATCTAAAGCTTCTTTAAATAATATAAAATCACCAGTATTTTCAAACAATAAATTCACATAAACGGGTAATATTTTATCAAATACCTGTCTTGATAATCCAGCTAAATCTACAGTATGTTCACCTTCAAATACAAATTTAAAATTATCAGATAATTTCTGTTCCATAATAAAATTGAATAAATTAGTAAAATCAGGACATGATTCATTAACGGAATTATTTTTATGCTTCTTAACTAAATAGCGGGGTGTGAGTAATTGACGGGGAATAGTTATTATTTTTATAGATCGATTTTGAAATTGTTGCATATAGCTTGCCATTTGTCGGCTATTTCGTAATTGTTGGATACCTATAGAAAATTGGATAACTCTTCTTTCTTCTTCACCCATTATTACATTTGTTAAATCTACTCCTGTAAAATCTATTCTCGATAAATTTGCTCCAGTAAAATCTGCTTCTTGTAAATTTGCTCCTCGTAAATTTGCTCCTTCTAAATTTGCTCTTCTTAAATCTGCTCTTCTTAAATTTGCGAGTTCTAAATTTGCTCCTTCTAAATTTGCTCCTTGTAAATTTGCTCCTTCTAAATTTGCGCGTAGTAAATATGCTCTAAATAAATTTGCTCCATCTAAATGCGCTCCTCTAATATCTCTTCCCGATAATTCTACTTCGGCTAATTGTGCTCCTTCTAAATTTGCTCCTGGTACTACCTCTGGATGTTGTATTTCTGGTATAATATTATCAACAGGGACTAAATTGTAACCTAAATTATTATAATTATATCTATTATTGTTTGGAGGGGGTGACTCATACCCTGAGATACCTCTACCTCTACCTCTACCTCTACCTCTACCTCTACCTCTACTGTCCATATAATATTAAAAATATAAAATTTATTAATTTTTATAATGATAACAAGTAGTTTTGCAAAAATCAGTTAATTTTCAGCTTTTTTTGAAACTTATTCATAGATCTCAATTAGTTTTTAGCTTCGAGACCACACTTCTTTTAATAATCAATCTTTTTATCATTTATTACATAAATGAATTGTACGAAAGAGTATCTTAATTTTCTCCAATTTCAAAAAAATATTATTCGAATATTCTGCTCAATAAATGGAATTATTATCAATTTTTTGAAGGTTTTGCTATCCCCCACCGCCAAACACTAAACCTTTTTATAAATAATTTGAACAATTGTTCCAATCATCCTAGCACATTTCAAAAACTTTGTTGATCCTCCCATCTCGAATATAAGATGGGTCAAGACTGTTAATGACATCTGGTTTCACATTTGATGTCAAAATTAGAATAACCCAAGGATAATACTTTCGGTCAAACCTGTCAAAAAATTGGTTCCAAGAAGTCTTGTCAAAAATATTGGCAGGCATACTCTTATGTTGGGTAATTGTCCCAAAATGTATTTTTGAGATAATAATGTCAAATTCTTCTAGAACAATAATCAACGGTGATTCTTTGGTGGGCTCAATCAGATTAATTAAATTACTGATTTGGTCACCAGGGACATCGGGTTTGAATGTATCACAAAAATTAACTACTTGTCCTTTCTTTGTAATTTTTTTTCCAAGAAGCAAAGGAATCATGGACTTGCCACATCCTTTTGGACCATGAATTAGGGCAACACAGTATTTTTTTTGTGTATAGAACTCCAATATTTCATCAATTACTTTTGATTGATCCGGTCTTGGGATAAAATCAGTCACATCAAAAGTTCTTTTTGAATATCGCAAATAATAGTAGCCACCATAGCGCTCCCAAATAATCAATTCTTTGGAGTCAGTGCCATCCTTCTTTTCATCTTGGGTAACATTGTCGATATCTGTAATCTTCTGGTCAAAATATTTTTTTGAGCAAAAAATGAATAATTCTCGTGTGTCACCATTGTCACTTTTTGTTTTTTGGATGTACCCAATGTAGTATTTTCCAATGATCCACTCTTCTGGTTGATCGTCTGAAGTCATAGATGACGTTGAGCTGATTTTCTTGAGAAATTTGGTCAATTTGGGGTCGCTAACGCGAAATAACTTCATTCCAAACAATGCTGCAAAAATGAATGGAAAACTCCAGCATATTGACATAGTCATTGTAATGAACATGAAAATGTTGCTAAAAATACCAAACATGATTAAAGCTGAAGTAATAAATATCATATGAAATTACCATCAATTTTTTAGGTGTTAATTAATATTATAATTTTTTATTCCAATAAATTGGATAATTAAATCGGGTTCAGGTTATGGTTTCGGATCGGGATGTCGTGGACTTCCACAATCTCAGTGGGTTGGGCTACCACAACCTTTTTGGGTTGGGCTACCACAACCTCATTGAGTGGGGGTACCACAATCTGCTCAATGGTGAAGACTTGATGCCAAGCCGCGTGTAGCATGAAAAGCAGAAAGACGTTTGCACATCCTAGCGCGAAAAACATGTTCCTCGTCATTACCACCGTCATATTTCCTGGGAAGTAGGAGTCGAGGTAAACCCCGACCTTCAAAAGAATGACAAAGAGAGCGATTGTGATAATCATGTATCGCACCGGTGCAATTGCACCAGTTGCCTTTAGAAATGCTGGCACAATAGCTATCGTGCATACACTCATGATCAAAATGTACGCCAACGGAAACACCATCGAAAAATGGTTTTGGTGCACTCCGTGCATGATAAAATATACACTTGGGACTCCCAAGATAAATCCTAGCACGACGTACGTGAGTATCTTTTTCTTCAAGTGCGTCGTCAGACATACTGGCAACAAGTTCCCCAATGACGCACTCCAGTTGATCCGAAGGTACATATATGTCGCTACTGTTATTACGACCGTCGGAGCGACGGTGGAAACAACCATGAGTCCTGTATAATTCCCCAGGATGAGGAAGAGATACACAAGTGCACCCATAGTGGCTAAGCCCAAGAGCATGATCATAAAGACCAGAGTTCTTTGCGATCCTTTTGGAAGATTCGAAAACATTTTGCGGATTACTAATTGATAATATTCTAGATTTTATACCCATCAATTTTTTTTAGCTATCTTTTTAGTTCAATTGCACTATCCCAAAAATGCAAGCGGTTTGGGACTATAACCAGTATTCCCCCCCTCACTCAAAAATGCAAGCGTTTTGGGGCTAGCACTTTTGCTGTAATAATATTCTGAATTTCGCAACGCGAAATTTAGAATTATTCTTAGAGAGAAAAGGGTTAATTAGTTCGATATTTTACCCTTCACGTACACCAATATATCCACATATTTCTTCTCTAATTTTGCCAATGATTTCTCATTCACATCCAGTTTCTCAAGAGTAATCCGCTCAATAACTTTAAATTCGGCATCCATGGAATCAGTGTCGGCTTCTTGCTTGTTCATAACGTCTTGTATTGTTTTGAATTTATTAGTATAGTACGTCTTCAAATCCCCTAAATATTTCATAATTATTTCTTTGATTTCGTCAAAATTCTCAATATCCAAACTCTCAATTTCCAGCGGCATACTGTTCGTTTTGAAGTCATTGTTGATTGTTTTTACAAATTCCTCCAATTCAACCTTAAAAATTTCTCCAATAATTTCCAGGAATTTCAGGTCTGAAATAATCTCATGCGCCGTTAATTCCAGTAAAAGATTGGGCTTCGTGTGTTCTATAGACCGCCCTAAAATCTTGTTTAATTCCACAAAGTTTACATGTGATTTCTGGAATTTTTCTTTTTTCCCTACTATACATTTTTTAATTGCTTGTAATTCTTTCAAAATTTGACTCATATATTATAATATTACAAATTATCCTCAAATTTCTTTTTTTTTATTATTTCCGAATAGATTGTTCAAACCTATAAATTTTTAATATATAATTATTTATGACATTACTTAATCATTTATTAAAAAAATATTTTTCAAAAGAAAAATTTTCCATAATATTTATAATAGTTATAAGTTGTGTATTAAGTTTATTGAAAATAAATGTTATTGCATTAATAACCGCAAATATAATAAAATCTATCCAATTAAATGATTTAAAAACTGTTTTTGATTACTACAAATATTTCATTATTGCATCAATTATTTATATAACATTATATATTATTTACAAATATAAGCAAAATAATATACTAATACAATTAAGATTGTGGATGAAGAAGGAAATAGTTGATAATATGATGAAAACAAATAATGAAAATTTAAGTCATGAAAATTTTACGAAATTAAATAATCCAATCAATCGGGTATCTTCTTTAATTTATTTTATTTATAATAATTTTGTATCAAATATATTGCCAAATTTATCTATATTATTTGTCATATTTATATATTTTATTTATAATAATTTTAAATTTGGTGCAGTCTTCTTATTTTTTAATATACTAATACTTTTAACAGGATATTTTATTATTACAAAAATGATTCCCCATATGTATAATTGTGAAGATCATTTAATATCTATTGAATCAAATATACAAGAAATATTAAATAATTTTGACAAAATAATTTATAGAGGATATTATCAACAAGAATCGGATGACTTAAATAAAAAAGTAAATAATGTTTTAGGTGTTCATCATAAATACTATAAAAGATTAATGTATTTTAATATTATTATAAATGTTATAGTGTTTATCGCTATTTTTATACTAGTATTTTATTTAATCCATATGTTTTGTTCTAAAAAAATTAATATTACAATATTTATAACTTTCTTCACAATTTTACTGTTATACAGAGATAATATATTAAATTCAATGCAAGAAATACCAGAATATATTGATTTTATAGGGAGATACAAATACCTAGAAAATATTTTTAAATCAGTTAAAATATATAAAGATAATCATGAGAAAACTGATAAAACAACGAATCTAAATTTTGATAATATTAAAATTAGGAATGTATCATTTAAATATTCTAAGACAACAATACTTGATAATTTTAATTTAGAATTGAATACAAATAATATTATAGGTATTGTGGGAAAATCAGGAAAAGGAAAATCAACTATTGCAAAATTAATTATAAAAATGTATAAATATGATGGAAATATTTACATAGATAATATTAATATACAGAACATTGATACAGAATATTTAAGAAGTAATATAATTTATGTTAATCAAAATTCGAAATTGTTTGATAAAAATATAAATCATAATTTATTTTATGGATGTAAAGATAAAAGCAGTGTCGATAAATTAAATATAATAATGAAATATGAAAATATAAGAAAATTATTTGCAAAATTGAATTTTAAAAATAAAGTTGGATTAGCAGGAGGCAATCTATCAGGAGGTGAACGTCAAGTAATAAATATTATTAATGGGTTAATTTCACCATCGAAAATTTTAATTTTAGACGAACCAACAAATGCACTTGATAGTGAACTAAAAAAGGATCTTATTGAAGTTATCAAATATTTTAGAAAATATAAAAAATGCATAATAATTATTTCACATGACCAAGATATATTTCATATTTTTAACAAAAAAATTCAGATCTGATTCTTCGTTTTCTTAGGAATCCTCCAATCTTTCCCGTATAAATAAACATAATAACTCTCTTCTGGGATAGGAAACTTTCTTCCTCTCCACTCTTTTTCCGTTAATTTTTGGATATGTGGCAATAAATCGTCGCATAATTTTCCCAATTTTGAGATACATTTTTTACCTACTTTAACATTTTCTACATCTATTAGTTGACCATTTTTTAAAAATGATAATAAATGACTATTTATTGCAGGAATATAATTATATAATAAATAGTATCCTCTATTAACTAGTTCAGGAATACATTTTTCTATAAATATATTATATTGTGATTCTTCCAAACCAATATCTATATCATCATCCCAATCTATTAAATCACCACTTCTATATAGCCCAAGTGCTGTTCCCTCAGAAAAATAATAATGCACGCCATGTTTTTTACAAATGTCATCAATTTCACACATAATTTTGAAACATTTATCTTTATTTATATAAAAAATCATTGATTTAATTTTTGAAAATAATTTTATAAATTCAACTATGAAAACAATAATAATCACGCTAATTAATATAATAAAAAATTTTAGTGTTTTATTCATATTTTTATATAATAGGATATAAAAATATTTCACGAATATTATAAAATGGATAACAACGAACGTATTGCTATTTTACAAGAAATAACCAAAACAAATATAATCCTTGATATATTTGGCACTATATTTTTCAGCTGTTTCATTCCAGAATATTTGTTCTTGATTCCATTTTTATTATTGAGCTATTATGGAAATAAAACAGCAAATAGTTATATTTTAACTATGTACCAAATAAAAATAATAGTTTCAATATATATCAATATTTATCTATTTTATGCTGAGCAACGACTTTGGATAAAAGTTGCATTTATAACTTATAATCCTATATTATTTTGGTATTTGAATACAATTTGGACGCTATGTTTCTTTTTGAGATTGGAAGAATCTAGATTAGACACTATCTTATTCGATGAGAGTAATACGAATGAATAATTTTATAATTTTTCATCTCTCTTTCTTCATAAAGAGGAGGGGGTAACGAATCACTCTGAGTTCTCCCTCAAGAGCATGGGGGGGTAAGGGGGGAAGCGCGCTTCCCCCCTAACAGAGCTTAACAGCCTCACATGCATCAATTGGATTATTTCTATCCATCAATTTTGCAATCAATTCCAAATAATGAATCTCCATTAAACGAGAACAAGTCTCATAGTAATTTTCAGACACATCTTCGCAGAAAGTCTCTGCAAAATTTATCAAATCAAACAATGTGTGATTCTTATTCAAAAATCCTTCTATTCTCACAGAAGCATACTTGCAAAATGTGCAATCTGTAATATTTTTCTGTGGGATGCTGCAAATATGCATGTCAGAGCAAATGATGTTGGAATCCTCTTTTTTTGAAATCATACGGATCAATCGTTTAGAATTCTCTTGTATCATTGACATGCATTGATTCTGCCTTTTTCTTGGTAATGTCTCACAAACCTTTCTCATGGTATATCTAGCATCTTTCTCAGTTGTTGAATTGGATATATGTTCTTCTGAATGTGCAACAACATAGTTGCAAATTCCACAATCATCAGTTGGTATTTCCATTTTTTTCTGATTATGGATAATCGGTCTTGAAATCACTGGGAAAAATATTGGGATACCGACAGTGGTTCCAATTAATATGCAAAACAGCAAACAAATTTTAATCATCTTCTTCTTTTGGTAATAATATAAAAGTTAATTAAGTAATCAATCATTTTTTTATAAACGTATAAGTATGGAACATCCGTCGCGTTGTGGAAATACTAATTTAGAAGCATTATTTAAAAAAAATTCAAATCAAGTGACTTCAAGTCTAAATCAATACCTTCAAGCTCTGTTGTTGTAAAAAAGCTCCCGAATAATCCTTATTTGTCATCTATCACCGGTAAATATGCATTTGATTTATCCAAAATAAAGAATTTTGGTGTTTATTTCTGGAAGTCAACAGATGACCCTTCTACAAATGATGCGGTGCAATTTATTCTTGATGTTTTTGCAACATCTCCTGCAATCGATTGGTCTACTTACTATCAATCACAGACTCACAATGCATTCTCACAATATGCATCATTTGGAAATAAAACATCGTCAATTACAACTTCTTATGCGGAATCCGATGTTGTTTGTGTTTTAGCTGATTCACCCGATTCTTCCGGTGCATGTTTTGGACCATATTGGATATATAATTTTCCAACATTTGTTGATAATAAAGTAGTATTATTTTTATCAAATACATATGCTACAACTGAAACTATGAAAGAAGGAGGATATCAATATTTAACGTTAATACATGAGTTTGGTCATGGATTCGGGTTAGCACATCCTCATGATAATGGTTTTGGGTCAACAATAATGCCAGGAATAGGAAATATTACATGTAACGATGGGGGATATTGTACTGGAACTTCAAGACGTTATCCAGCAATTGCTGGTAATATTAATAATTCATTATTAAATAGTGTGATGACCTATAATGATATGAGTTTTTTCCTACCAGTTGATCGTGATTTTACAACGTCCAAAATAGGATATGCACAAACCCTGATGCCATTGGATGCATCTGCATTACGCTGGATGTATAATCTGAGTCGTGCGAGTGATGCGTATGTTGCTAAATATGGTGTAAAAGTTATTAATCCAGCCGCAGATCAGCAGAGTACTCAAATGATCGTTGGAAAAAATAGGGAGCTCACATTTGGATCCAATTGTCAAGATATAAACTTTTATTTCTCCAATAATTTGTTTAAGTTTAATAATTTACAGCCAGTTAAATATCAATATAACCGCATTATTGAAAAGGCAGGCACATTTTTTCCACAAGATTTATGTTCAACTGTTGCTGCGCTTCATTTCAGAAATACTGGTACATCCAATATATTTATAGAGAAGAATGGATTGAAAACTAATTTGACTGTGAATTGCGTTAGTAATACTGTGTTGAACGTATATATCATTGATTTGAAGAATAATTATAAAATTACTGGGACCACTTATAAAGACAAAAAGACCGGTAAAAAGATGACTGTAAATAATACATCTGGTGCGAAAATCAATGTTTATTTTAATAAATAAAATCTTAATATTATTATATGGTAGTTGTATTCAATATAATAGAATCTCAAAAAATAATAGATAAAGAAATTGATGGATTAGACAACAAAACTGATAAAGAGATTGATGAATTATACGCAAAAGATATTGAAAAAGCAGACCCAAAAGTAAATTTTTTATATAATATGTTTGATAAGCACTACAAAGATAAATTATTTATTATAAATTTATTATCATTATTAAAAAAATATAAATTACCAGTTGAATATTTATCATTTATTGATGATATTGATTATATTAAGAATTTACGATATACTGGCGTTAGTAAAATTGGTTCAGGTGGATATGGAACCATTTATTTAGCGAAAAAAAATAAAAAGAAATATGCGATTAAAATGCAAAAATTTACAAAAGATTATTATTGGTCAATAGAAAAATTTTTAGAATCTAACATCAATGAATATGAAAAATTAAAGATTTTAAGAAAATATTCAATTTCACCAAGAGTATATGATATTAAATTTATTTTTAATAAAAATAAAATGGAAGTATATTCTTTAATTTTAATGCAACATATTGATGGTATTACTTTATCGCAATATAAAGAAAAAAAAGGACCTCTTAATGATGAAGATAAAAAAAAATTAAATGAAAAAGTTGCAAAAATGCATAAATTAGGTATATATCATCGAGATTTACATGATAATAATATTATTGTTATAAAAAAAGGTAAAAATATTGACTTTATGATTATTGATATGGGTTTATCCAAATCCAGTAAAAATATTATTTATAATGCAAAAAAAGGTAATAAGTTTATGTTAGAAGGTTTTATTGCAAAAAAATCTGATGAAAATAAAAAATTATATATTGCACTGGCAAATACCATTAAAAATGGCACAATTGATGTGATCTCATAAATCCTTGCGAATCCCAACCGCTGTCAATTGTGTCGGACAGCCATATTTATTCAGGGTCAAAAATCGCACAGTAAGTAATTTTCCAAGAAATAACTTCTTGAAATTTTTTTCCGCATCTTGAAATAATTTCCGGCGAAACTCTCTAGTACCTTGTGGGCGAACTGCGAATGTATCTTTCGTTCCATCTTTCCTTGTATAGTAGCATTCCCATAGAATTGTTCCAATATCCTCACCGGTTGCTTCTTTATATCCGCAAATTTCAAATTCGTCGTCTTGAAAAGCCTTGAATTTCATTAAATCATTGCTTCTGAATCCTAGCAAATAGGGACCAAGTTTATTACGTAGAATAAGCCCTTCAAATCCATTTTCAACGTAATAATCGTGGAGCTTTTTTACAGATGATTTGGCAGGACATTCCTGGGTTTCAACATTAATCAGTTTTTTGAACTTCTTTTTCTTGAAAATAGCGTCCAATATTTTCTTCCTGGCTTCATAGCCAAGTTCTCTGTTTTTTGGATCATATATATCATAAATATGGTAATCAATTAATTTGAGCTTAGCGTCTTTCACAGGGTCTTCCGTTTCATCCATGCGAACGCAGCCATTAATTTCTTCAAATGGGATTTCTGTGGTAAATAATTCTCCATCTGCATAAATATCGGGATAGCCCAATTTTTTGGCAATCTCAAAGAATTTCTCCAATTCGGGCACTAAATGGTCCATTCCTTTGTATTCCATTCCATTGCGGCTCATAAATGTTATGCCTCCTGTCTGATTGGGATGAGTCATACAACGGATTCCGTCCATTTTTGGCTGGACAAAACAGGGAAAAACAATCCCACTCTTCTTTGAGGCTTCTGGGTCAAATGTATTCGCCAACATTGGATATACTTTTTCTTCAATATTATCGGCGTCAGTGGAATACCCATCTTTTTCAATTTTATTTTTGTATTTTCGCTCAGCTTCACTGACCGCCTGTTCAAAAATGGTGGTTTCATTCTTTTTCCCAATATTTTTGCCAGCAGTTATTATCCTGTGGCTGACATTCATTTTTCCATCTACATACCCATTTTGGGTCTCAATGGTTGCGGTTTTGTCTGGGTTGATTTTGACTGAAATTTGCCATTGTTTAGTTTTATCCGTTTTGGATATACCGTATAAAATAGGAAAAGTCTTTTGCATTTTATATATTATTAATGAATAATATATAAAAAATCATTTTTTATTTGCAACCATAAACACGAACTCTACGTGCAAATATAGCTCCATTACTAAAAATAGTTCCATCATTATCAAATTCAATAGTTACTTTAACTGCATTTTTAAGATCACCAGATGATGCTGTGACTGGATAATCAACATTTGGTATAGTAGTAGACCCATTTGAACCTTCATCAAAATAGAATGTATTTGCACTTACAAATCCACATTTTGTTTTTATCATAAGAGTTTCTTGAAATGTTTGTTTAGTTATTCCTGATATTGGATTATTCGCAGGAATTAAAATTTTATTAAATTCAATAAATTCATTTTTAATCGAATTATAATTTTTATCTGTCATATATCTTATTGAAGATCTTGAATCTGTTGTTGGATTAGTAACAAAATTAGTCGCATTTGCATTATCCTGTCCATCTTGAGTTCTAGTTCTATAGTAAAAAGTTTTTAATAAAACTAGCTTTTTTGCACATTTTTGTGTCATTTTATAATATTATAAACATTTTATTTATAAATTTATAGAAAATTATATATCTAAATTTAATGGGTCCATCAGAAGCTTTTCTATTTGCAACCATAAACACGAACTCTACGTGCATATTTAACACCATTACTAAAAATAGTGCCATCATTATCAAATTCAATAGTTACTTGAACTGCATTTTTAAGTTCTCCTGATGATGCAGTTACATCTAATTTAATAATTGGTACTGTTATAAAAAATGATGAACCTTTATCAAAATAAAATGTATTAGCACTTACAAATCCAGATTGTGTTTTTATCATAATGTTATCTTGAGATGTTTTTTTAGTTATTCCAGAAATTGGATTATTAGCTATAATTCTTATAATTTCATAATTGATGAACTCATTTTCAATCGGATTAAAATTTTTATCAGTAATATGTAGTGTTGCAGATCTAGTAAATGACGATGGATTTGTTATAAATTCAATATCTTGAGCTTTAGCTATATAATAATAGGTTTTTAACAAAACTAATTTTTGTATCATATATAAAAGAAGAAACATTATTTATTTTCAACTTGAGTTTCAAAAGTTTTTGGAAAAGGTTGAGTTGGCTGGATAGGTTTATTTTTCTTTATAGAAGACGTACATTTTCGTGGAATACATTTCACCGTCATTTTGTCGTATTATAGCCACCACACCCCCCACATTTCATACCATAAGGGTGGAATTTTGCCTCGCCACTAAATGGGCAGTCATTGCAATTTATATTATAAGATATATCTTCGCCAAATGGGAATAGCTCAATTTGTGCATCAATATACCGGTTTATTTTTTGTAATTCTTCGCCGCTGTATATACTTTTTCGGCATAATGGGCAATTCCGCTTATTATTTTTTATACAATCATTCAAACAATCAATATGAATAGGATGCCCACACGCTAAAATAGAGCTTCCACTGGTTGATGTAAATAAGTCTTCTAAGCATACAGGACATGGCGTATGGAATGCATTTTCCTTGCAAGTATGACCTTTATCGTCGTCAATAACACAGCTATTGCATATATCACAATGCACATATTTTCTATTATCACCTACCCTACAAATCCCGCATTTGTCACAATGGTAGTATTCTCTTTCCACGCGATCATCGAAAAAATTGCACTTTTTGCAAAAATACTTGGCAAATTGAATTCCACAATTTGTGCATTGATTACTTACTTCTTGTTGATGATTGCATTTGGAGCATATAATTTCTTTCACTTCAAAGCGGTTAATTTCATGAGATTCATTTTCATTATGACAAAAGCGGCATGTATAAATTTTGCCACAGCATGGAGATACAAGTTTACAATTACGAATATAGTGCTCACAGTTGTCCATTTTGATTTTTGCCTTTTCAGACATCCAGTATATATTTTATTCAATTTTTTTATTATACAAAAAAATGATTCAAATAAATGATGAATACCACACAAGAAAATGACAAATAAATCACAAACGCTTATTTTTACAAATCTTGTTTTCACAAATTGTCCAATTCCTATTTGCGATGATATACTGGCAAAACTTTTGACAAGGCAGTGTGCAAAACATGGAAAAATTGAGTATTGCAATGTCAATGGCTCAAAAAATACTGGATTTGTGAAATTTCAGTCAATTAATGACGCTATATTTGTTAAAAAATTGCTTAATAATCAAATTTTATTCAAGTCTATTGTAAAAATAAGTTTTTCAAATGATATTTTCATTACTCAAGGAGTTTTTAATACCTTTTTCAAAATTCAACAAAGAAATAGAATTAGTAAAATATTAGAAGAATTGCTATAAAAATTGATTAAAAATAACTTATAATTTTTTAGAAAACAAAAACGATGTCATTTTATATCAAAGGAGGTGCTGCAATCACGCACAAATCAAAGATTACAAATCAACTTTTTGTTCGTGTCAATGGAGCACAAAGTGAAAAATTATTATTACCACCTCTGAAAGTTCTTCGTGGATTATTCAATGAATATGGAAAAGTTGTAAAGATTATTTCTGTAAAAGAAGGCTTGATTGCCTTTGTAACATTTGAAAGCCCAACAGAAGCGCTTGCCGCTAAAGAAGCTATGAATGGTCGTGAAATTGTCGATAATTCAAAGGGAGCAAATAAAGTTTGCTCTCTTTTTGTAGATTTTGCGCGAGAAAAACCTAAAGAGACCCTAAGACAAATTGTAGAAGCTCCAATACCAGTTGCAGAAGAAGTCCCAAGACCAATTGAGATCAAGCCTTCACTTCCAGTATTGGATGTTGAATCTGCTGATCTTCCATTGGTTTATATTTTTGGAGATCAAAGACCCAAAATGATGTCAAATCAAGCAATGGGATTATTATTTAATCTTGGTTTGTCACCTAAACCAAAGTATCAGGGTGACACAGATGTTCAAATTTTTGGCAATGGAATCCAGTGGGTTATCCCTCATCCTGACCACCCTTATGCGACGCAAGATTGCCAGAGATCATATGATTCTGGGAATTACTTTACACAATTTCCAGTCAAAATTCCCAGAGGGGTTCTCACATCCAAGAAATTCTGGAGAGATTAGTGAAAACCTATGCTGGTAAATTTAATTTATAATTCCAATTACAATATTTTTCCGAATATTATATCGCTTTGTTGCAAGACCCAAAACATTCACTATATTCATCATTTTTAGACTAGTTTTTATAACAATTTCCTTATCAATCTCACCGGATACACACAATTTATCAATTAGTTTTTTGAATGATTCGATTGATATATCATTGTATGTATGATGAATTATTGTTCCCTGGTTTGCCGTCTTAATATATCTAAAATCAATCATTAGTGTATTCTATTTTTTTTCTAAAAATTTCTTGAAAAAAAATGATTTTTTTAAATTTATAATCCAATCAAAAAAACAACTATGAAAGCATCAAGAAGACTTACAGGAAAAAAATACAAAGAAGATCAAAAAGTCAAAAATATATCTAGTGAAGTTCATGATATTTCTAAAACAAAATTTGAAGAAAT
>Ga0315284_10008462_pt1 | contig 14698 bp, 15 predicted proteins | sample YL17G09_16_MG_FD_203696 | JGI IMG/M metagenome (GOLD analysis project Ga0315284, IMG submission 203696) | Sediment microbial communities from Yellowstone Lake, YNP, Wyoming, USA - YL17G09_16 | ecosystem: Environmental > Aquatic > Freshwater > Lake > Sediment | place: USA: Wyoming | collected... | reverse complement strand
AAGGTCTTCTCTACATCAGGCACAACACACAACAATTTCCAACCTGTGGGGTCGGGTAACTGTGTGGCTTTCTCTTCTTGAGACGCATCTTCACTAGGGTTTTCCTTAGGTCGGATAGTTTTTGGCAAACTAATGCCGGGTGGAAGAATTAGATTACTCATCGGCTCTTTCTACTTTTGCAGCAAGGTCAATTAAATAACGCTCTGCGATAGCTAGACCCTGAATAGTCCCGCAGAGTTTTTGGTACTCTTCAAAATTGCGACAGCCACCTCCAGCCAAGTCATCGGCGTAGTTGTTCATGTCGATACGAATCTTTTCGCGCAGTACCCGCACAAAATCTTGGATCATTTTGATTCTTTCGGTTGTTGTGTGGCTTGCGCCTTACTCTTGGCAACATCAATACCTATTCTGACTCCAGCCTCTTGTTGCTGCGCTGCCAGTTTTGCTTTACTGTCCTGTATCTGCGCCCCAACTTTCAACCCGGCAAGCTGGCTCTGCAACTGGGCTTTCTGCTGTTCCAGTTTTAGTTTGTCTGACTGTGTTGTGGCGTCCACCAGCAGCTTTTTCTCCTGCATAGCGGCCTGTTGAGCCATTTGTTGATTTTTAGCTTGTAGCTGCTGCATAGCAATCTGGTTCTTCATCTGGGAGTCTTGGGCTTTAAGCTGCAACTCCTGCTGTTTAATCTGAAGCTCCATTTGCTGCATTTGAATCAATGGGTCTTGTTGATTCTGTTGTGCTTGCTGTTGCGCTGCCTGTGCTTGATTTTGTTGCAAGACCTGTTGAGCAGCTTGGGCCATCATCCCAGACAGCGCCGTCTCAACTTCAGGTGGCAGCTTTTCATCTTGCGGAGGCAACGGCATCCCTAGCTGCTGCTCAATCTGCTGTCGATACTGGAACCCAACATGCTCTGCAATATGAGCCATCATGGCTGATTGAATAAGCGGAGCCTTGGGATTTTGACCAATCAGTTGAGTAACTGAAGGGTCTTGCATCATTGCCATATGGACGCCAATGTGCGATTTCTGATCCTGATAGGAGAACGCCTTAACAGGCTCTCCCTTAATGATCATCATGTTCTCAGTCACCGGGTCTGTTGGTTTCTGATCGTCTGGCAGGGGAACCAATTTCTCTGCATTCTTAATTCCCAAGACCTCCAGCATACCTCGGTGCAACTGCGGCAAGTCATAAATATCAGGGGCCATCTGCGCCATCTGAATCACAGCTTGGTACTGGACAACCCGCTGGCTCATGGTGGCCGCATTGGGGTCGCTGACCGGAATGACATCCACATCGTCGTAGTCTTCCTTCTTGGCTTTCCGCTCACCCACCTCTGGCTCGTATGAATAGTCAGGGTCGGTGTAGTCGGCAATGATCCGGGCTAGCAGCTTCAGTTCTTGTTTAAACGCCGCATGAACCCTAGCCTGCACTGCGGTCATTACCTTGAGTTGGCGCTCCAGCAATGCCAGTGTGGTTCCGACCGGCGACTGCCCCGACATGTCGCTGATCTTTAAATCTGCGGTGGCGGCAAATCTACGGCCTTCCTCAACAATATTCCCCAGCAGGGTGTAGAGAACTTGGCTTGGTTCCTTGTAGGGCAACATCATTATGTTGTCCCGCATCACCCCAGAGCCAATATCTACATCTCTAAATTCACCGGGGGCAATGGGGGTGTCATCTCCCTTGATTCGGAGTCCTCTGGTCTTGAGACCACCCGGCAAGTTGGACAATGTTCCTGCGTCCACAAGCTGTCGCATAATGCTGGTAGCCGACTTCGCAAACCCACCGATGAGGTGGAAAAGGCCGAAGCCGTAAGCCCCAAAACCCGGGATGTATTGGTAGTGAACGAAGTGTTGTCGTTTAAGTCGGAGGTCGTCATCTTCTTCCCAGTTGCGGCGGATTGCCAAAACTTCGCCCGTACCTTTTATCAAGGTGACTACATAGGGCAGCATGATCCCGGTCTCTTCGCCGTCTTTGTCGGTGTCCTCAAACCCCTTTAAATCAAGGTCTGCATGAATTTCATACAAGGTAAACCGGTCATCGTTTAAATCACTGAACCCGGTCTCTTTGTCCTTGGCCTTCTCAATGTCGGTGGTTTCTTTGGTCGGATCACCGATGTCACATTCCCGGTAAAACCCAGCGGCTTGCAGCTTTAATATCTCATTCTTGGTCTTGTGCATCACATGGGTGACGCGATAGCAAGACTGAATGTCTGATGCCCCATAGGGCAACAGGATGTCTTCTGCTGGTATAAACACTGAAACCTGCCTGCCAAGGCTTGGGTCGTAATAGACCTTCTTGAATGCCGAGCCTGTAGCCGGTAGGCTCCACAGCATCCGCTCATGCTCTGCCCGGAACTCAACCATCTTCTCAGTCAGTTGATAGTTCATGTCTTCCCGAACCCTGACTGCCGACTCCTTCTTCTCCTTAGTCTCTTTACCAATGATTTTGGTCTTTACCGGGCCAGCAGCCGGGAAGGTTTCGGTGATTGTTTCGCTTTGGAAGCGAACAACGGCCTCTGTGATCATGGGATGAAACACCCCGCAAGCACCGTTCCACGGCTCAGTTCGCTCTTCATACTGTAGGCCCAACAGCTTTAACCCTTCTGTGTAGGCTTTCTCCCAATCCTTGCGTCCTGCCTTGTCATTGTCAATTTCTGAGGTCAGGTCAGAACTCAGGGTCTGCATGGCTCCTTCAGTCATTTCATCTGCAAGGTTTGCAGAGAAATCTTCTTCACTCATTGCATCTGGATCAATCTCAATCTCTATGCCCCCTATACCAATCTTCACTGACTCCGGGTCAACAATCTCTATCTCAATTGCTTCCTCACCCATGTCACCCAAGCCCATAGGGGCTTGATACAACGCTTTATCAATGTTGGTTGCCATATGTTCTTTCAATAAAATTCCACTTTGCGCCTAAATTCATATTCATCTTTTTCATCAGAATCAATTGAAATAAAACCACCTTGCCTAAACCTGATCAACGCCTGACTAGTTGAATCTACAAGGTCATCATTATCACCATTTGGAAAAGATGCCATTTCATCCATCAACTCATCTGCCCACCTTGTTTCTGGACACCAGACAATCCCTGAAGCAAATAGATCTGAAATAGAGTTTACACGAGCAATCTTGTCATGCCCTTTACCCGGTGTGTACTCAGAAAGCGGAATACCAATTTTCCGCAATTCGTAAATCAAAGGAGCACCAGCAGCTTTTTTCTCAATGATCAAAGAATCAGGGTTCCATTGCTTCCAAAGCTCTAAAGCTTTTTCTTTAAGTTCAGGGAACTCTAGCCTGCGTTTAAACGCATCTAGGCAAATGATATTGGGTGATTGCTTTCCATCTTTATCCAACTTGTAAAACACACCCCATGTTGTACATGCACTGTAATCTGCTCTGTTTGATTTTTCAAAAGCTGTATCCCAAGACTGAATCACATAGTCACACTCAGGAGGTTCTTCCTTCTCCCAGATGCTCCACATGTTCCTCTTGATAATAGCCCCTTCTTCTGATGTGGGATTCTGCTGATACTGAGCTTCCCACTTAGATACAGGGATCTCAGCCTTGATGGCTTCCAGTTCCTTCTTTGACCAAAACGCAGGCCATATGGGAGTTCCAGAAGGCATGATGGCAGGAAACTCAATAACCTCCCAATCATCAACCCCACTCTTTTCTGCATTTTTGATAATCTGCCCGGTCAAATCTTTCTTTGACCACCGAGTGTTATGGCTAACAACACCATTGGCAATAAAATTTTCAGTGCGATCAACTTCGATGTCAAAAACCTCCTCCTTGCCAGAGGGTAAGATGGAAATTATTGTGTCAAGAGTGACGCTGTAGGTACTCAGATGCCTTTCTGAGTTTATCTGGTGTTTTCCCGTACCCAACTGCAAGGTTGCAGTCATTGCACAGCAAGCCCCTGACAACGCCAGTGGCATGGTCATGGTCGATGCATAGCTTTCCGTTCCAGTGCGCCCTTGTATTTTCCGAAGAAGGCTCTTCGCCACAGACATCACACCTGTTGAAGCGTTCATCAACCATGCGCGAATACTGTTCTGCTGTAAGCCCGTAACGATGCTTGATGCGCCGTCCTCTACGTTGCTCCGCAGTGGATGGTGGTGGAACATATTGCTTCTGGTAGCAAGCTCTACACAGTCCTTTTGCGGAGATTGGATTTCCGCATTCACATAACTTGTCTTTCCACTTCCCGTGACTTCCAATTGGTTTAAATAAAGCCTCTGGGTTTTTTCTGTGGTAGCTGGCGCTTGCTTGGCAGGCTGCACACATTCCGGGGTTTGTTTTTGATCTTGCAGGGCGTTTACATCCCTCACAGATACAAGTTGCATTCCCGGAATTAAGTCTGCTAATCTCACCCATTTACGTTCTCCTTGACATTCCACAAGAAACGGATGTCTATCATTTGCACGGAGAATTATACCAGATTGTGTTTGTACTGTATATATGGAATCAACACCATTTGACTTCCAATTGTTTATCTTTGCTGTTGTGATGCGCCCATATTCATAAGTGGCAACTAAGTTTCCGGGGCGAATGTCGCGCAGCTTCTTCTGCGTTGTGTTAGCCATAAGAACATTAGTATTTCCGGTCATGCACATCACAATGATGATAGCCCCGCCCGGTTGAAGCCTTTGCCTTGGCCCGGATGTGTACCACTCATAAACATTGTCATACACAGCAGGGTTGCCCTGCTTTGCTTCCTGTTCTGAATGAGGATCATCAATGATCAACAAATCAGCACCCTTACCTGCCACAGCACCACCAACCCCGATAGCAAAATAATCCCCGCCCTTGTTAGTGTTCCACCTACCAGCAGCTTTTGAATCTGATGACAACTTGGTATCAAAAACCTTGGAGAAAACCTCTGAAGAAACAAGGTTCCTCACCTTCCTACCAAACCCAACAGCAAGTTCTGCGGTGTGAGCGGTCTGAATAATCTTCTTCTCTGGGAACTTACCTAAAAACCAAGACGGTAAAAGATAAGAGGCAAACTCAGACTTGGTATGCCTTGGAGCCATGTTGATGATCAACCTCTTGAGAGAACCATCTGCAACTCTCTCAAAAGCATCTGCCATGATCTGATGATGCTTACCTGAAATAAACACAGGCCACATCTGACCTACAAAGAACAAGAAAGAATCCTTGCACCTCTCAACTCTATCCATCTCAAGAAGAGAAGCTATCTTCTTTTGTTCTGCAATGGGAACCTTCTCAACCACTGACATGTAGTCATTGATTTCTTGTCTTGTCAACAAGGTCATTTTTTTACACCCCGTGCAGGGCTTTGCGCCAGCAAAGCCATTCCTAGAGCGCAAAGCCTTAACATCCAAACACCGCTTATCAACCCACTGCAGATGACTCCTGAAATCTTTGACCCCCACTTAGCAAGCACTGATAACCACTGAGCAGGCACTGATCCCTTCACAGAAGGCACTGATCCCTCTATAGCAATCACATGGGTATTCGGAGTTAAACACAGATGTTGCTGTGTCTTATGTTTTGCTAACACGGACGGTGTTGTGTTGCAAAACATTGTGGGATGGTTCGGGTAACCGAAACATCCAATACAGTTAATGTACATCATGTTTTTGGACATTTCTTTGGAAAACCGCTTAATTTCCTAAAATCACTACCTGTAGTTATTGAAACACTACCTGTAGTCATAAAATGTGTTGTTTTCTTGAAAAAAAAACTTGACAGCTTTTTGGCTAAAAATGGCATAAAAATGCATATTATGTTAAGTTATTTCCAAAATTTTAACGTAAGTTGTTGATCTATATAGTTATTTAAAATTTTACTATCGGCCCATATATAAGCCATTCTGCATATATATTTTTACATGTTTTTGATCTCTTCAACTGACCTATCAATCAACTTCACCGAATGAAATTTGTATGCCTTTACCGTGATCAAGCCTTCATCTTTTAACCTATGAACAATCCTGTGAATGTTTGACTTAGCCGACAACCCCAAGCTCTTTGCCACAATCTCATAACTCGGTGGCATACCATGCATCCTAGAGTAGGCTTGTAAAAACTCATACACAAGCTGACATTTCTTTGGAAGCTTCTTCACAACAACTCTCATAACTAAAAATACTGTTAGCAAAATGCGAACGTTCGCATTCTACATTATTTTTTTTTATGTATACCGGGGGGGGTCAGGAGGGAAAAGACATGGGGGGGGTAAACCTATGGAAATGTTTGAGTGGATTAGGTTTTGATAAAAATGTTTGAGTGGATTACAGCGTATACGGGAGCGGGGTCATGCGGGTCAAAAAGGGGGTGTGCCCACCCGGTGGGGTCGTTTACACCCAAAGTGAGTACTGACTTACGCTACATGGCCTGCGCCACAAGCCCTACACCTTTTGTTTAAACAGCTTCAAGTGCCCGGCAAGATCACGCTTCAGTTGAGCAGCATTTGGTGCTGGTGTAATGATCATCTGCGAGTCTTTCCAGAGGCCAATTGAGCGGCCCATGAGGTCTAGTGCCTTGAGTTTTGTCGCCTCGGTCTGGCCTTGTTTGCACAGCGCCAAGAGACTTCTCAGCACGAAGCGTTTCGTCGCATTTGAATCGTCTGCCAGATTTTCCAGCGTCTCACTCCATGCATCTTCCAGACGTTGTTTGACCACTGGATGCTTGATCAATTTTGCTGCATTGGCACTGACACAAGCATCATTGCTGGTGTCATTAGGGTATGCCTCCCGGTATGCCTGACGCTGAGAGAGACCACTCACAATCCCGTCCATGAATTTTGTTTGAGCGGCGGTCAAAAGCTTTACACGTACAGTGCCATATCGCCGCTTTGGTGCATCTGCATCAAAGGCAGCATGTTCAGCATCAGACAAAATGTCAGTGTCGGTATCGGAATCGTCTTCGATTGTGTGCTCTGTGCCTTCAATTTCATTCATTCATTCGACTCCAGTTATTGCTGCCAATGATCATAATGACTTATCAGTCAGTAGCTTAGATTTTGCATCTGTTCGCATTCTAGCCCCATTTTAGTTGTCCACAGGATGTTATCCACAGGTTTAGTTGTCCACATCTGGAGACCAAGTTATCCCCACAAAAAACGTCAAAAATGGCTGAGTTATCCACAAAACTGTGTATCCATACATGCCTCTAGAACGCATCAGAACGGCTCAGGCTGCACGCAAAAGCATTTTGGCTACCCTGCCCTTACCCCCTCTGTTTAAATCGATCCTGAGCGGTTTGTTGTTTCTATACCACACCCTCCAAAGTCACCTATGCGACAAGCTTTTGGCCCCATGGCATGGAGGTTGCTACGTGCGCGCACAGGCGCATCGCGCATTCTATTAGTCCCCATAGAAACCAGTTGATGCTTAATACCCCTCAGTTTTAGTCGGACAATATCGTTGGTGTTGACAGAGTGCTAGTACTCTGCTCAAATCCGATTTGAGTCGATTTTGACTTGATTAGAAAGGGCTGCAAAATGGTTTATACGGCACAACGTGACAGTCATGGCAACATGATTGTCTGTAAGGGAGACCGGGAGCGTAATGGCTACCGCATCATTTTCACCGGTTCCTACTCTGACTGCTTGGCAGTCAAGGCAGGTGCAAAATGAACCGGGAAGACTGGCTGACGGCGGCGGCGGGGGAAGCTGCACCTGCATTTGAGTTAGCAGGTACACCGCTACCCAAGATTCGCATCACCTGTGGGTTTCCCTCCACTTGGTCTCCCTCAAAGCAGACTCTGGGCGAGTGCTGGAGCGACAAGGCCAGTGCTGACGGGGTATTTGAGATATTGATCTCCCCCACTCTTGCAGACTCAGGGGCAGTGTTTGCGGTGCTGCTGGCGCAGTTGTGCGCTGCATCGAAAGTTGGCACTGTCAATATGGGTCTTGATGAGCACGGCGGGTTTATTGACGCACGTTGGGACTCAGTGATCGAAGACCTAGGCACTTATCCCCATGTTGCGATTGTTGTGGGGTCAAAGCCTGTGCAGACTACCCGAATGCTGAAGGCAGTCTGTCCAGCCTGTGGCTATACAGTGAGACTGACCCAAAAATGGGCCACATTGGGACTACCCAAATGCCCCGCCAATGTGCCGCATTCCCCACACCTTATCGATATGAAACTAGAGGCCACAAAATGAGTGCTGCTCAAGAGATTGTGCTTTGCAAGACTACCGATATTGAAGCGGCTTGCATCAAAGCTGGCCTGCCCGTCAAGGGGGCCAGCAAGGCTGGCCTCGCACAGTCGCTGGCTGGTCTGGGCTGGACTGCTGCACAGGTGAGGACTGCTGGCGGTGCAGGGCCAAGCAAGGATGACTTTGCAATACTGGAGAGCAGAGTAAATTCTGTTATTGATTTTGAGATTAAAAAACTTGAACTTCGAATAAAAAATAATGCCCATGAAATTACAACATTGGATGCAAGGGTTACAGGTGCAGTCAATTGCAGTGATGATGCCGAGGCAGCGGCACAGGCAGCGGGGGCAGTGGCTGCAAGGGCCGAGGCATTGGCCCTCAAGGGCAGTGGTGCTGCTGTTGATCCAGTGGCAGTGGCGGCGGCGGTCAAGGCAGCGGTTAAGGCAGCGATTGAACCTATCAATGCAGCCCTTGCTGTTGCTGATGCAGTGGCAGTTGAGCGGGTACTGTCAGCGGTTGCGGGGCCAGTGCGTCAAGACAGTTGTTTAAACATCTTTGGCATTGACCTGCTGGATCGTAAGGGCAACCCGGTCATGGTTGACCTGTGGGACAACGCTGCTGCCCCTGCTGTAGACCAATGCTACATCTGGAGCGAGACCCTGCTGGCGCACCTGATACTGTCCCAAAAAACTGGTGAGAATTTATGGATGGGAGGCCCGAAAGGAACCGGGAAAAGCGAGGCGGCAAAGCAGTTTGCAGCCCGTACAAGCAGACCCTTCACTCGCATAAATTTTACAAAGCATACTGCACTGGAGGACTTTGTCGGCGCACTTGGTCTGGTCAACGGGGCTACAGAATTTGTCGAGGGCGACTTCCTGATGGCCTATTCCAACCCCGGCGCTATCATTTTGCTTGACGAACCCACTAATGCAGACCCCGGTAATTTGGCAGTCTTGAATGGCCTGTTAGAGCCGGGGGCACGGGTCAATCTGGGCGGGGCAGTCAGGTCACGGGCTGCTGGTGTATTAGTGCTTGGTGCTGACAACACTCTCGGGCATGGTGACGACAGTGGGCGGTATGCTGGCACTCGCCTTATGAATTCCAGCCTACTAGACCGCTTTGCACGGGTCTTGCCAATGACCTATCTGCCTGAGTCGGTTGAAGTCGATGCAGTTGTTAAGCATACAGGCTGTACTGTCAAGCTTGCAAAGCACGTAGTCCAGTGCATCAACCATGCACGTGCGAAAGTGGAGACCGGGGACATTGTCGATGCCCCTTCTCTGCGCCAGATAGTGGCCTTCATTCGGGCGCTGGCTGGCCTATCAGTCGATGATGCATGGGCATCAACCATTGCATCAAAGCAGCCAGCAGAGTCTGCTGTTGCTATGGCCGCAATCAAGGCCGCTTGTTTAAACAGCCAAATAATTGAAGGGGAATTGTCATGCTAGGTCATCAATTGATATCCGGAGTCGAGGCTGCTGCTCACAAGCTTTGCAAGTCTCTAGGTCTTGCACCAGTGGAGATTGTCTGGACTGCTGATATTCAGACTGCTGCTATCAGCGCAAAGGGTAAGCTGATGCTGCATGATGTTGCACTTGATGCACCTATCAGCAAGTCGATGTTTCATCGGTACGTTGGATTTGTGGTGCATGAATTGTTGCACCGGAAATATACCGACTTCTCGGTGAGGGGCAAGGGCAATTATCTTGCGGCTTTGCACAATGCAGTGGAGGATATCTGGATAGAGCGCAGCGCAGTCAATCAGGGGCTGACGGGCAACATCGAAGGGCTGCTGGCTGAACTGATCGATGGGATGGTCACCGAGGCGTTGGCAGAGGTCAAGGATTGGACAGACCCCATGCAGTACCCCTTTGCGCTGGCAGTTTGTGGGCGCAGGTATGCTGTGCGTCACGTGCCACTGGCGCAGGGTCTTGAGCGCATCTTCTCCGAGGCCAGCAACCGCATAGACAATTGTTTAAACAGCGCCGACACATTGGCAGTGGCTGAGTGGGTACTGGAACAACTGCAATTGCCAGAGCCAGAGCCAAAGCAAGAGCCAGAGCAGGGCGAGGGCGAAGGCCAAGAGCAAGGCGAGGGTACTGAGGCTGCTGAGGCTGCTGATGCTGGTGAGGCTGGCGAGGGCCAAGGCGAGGGCGCAGAGCAGGGCGCAGAGCAAGGCGAGGGCACTGGCGAAGGCGAGGGCGAAGGCGAGGGCGAAGGCAGCGGTGCTGGTGCTGGTGAGGCTGATGGTGCTGGTGAGGCTGATGGTGCTGGTGAGGCTGATGGTGCTGGTGAGGGAGCAGAGCAGGGCCAAGGCAAAGGCGAGGGAGACAAGCCGGGGGAGCGCAAGACAGTGCTGGATGCCTACAGTCTGGCACGTGAGGTTGAGCCGGGTTGCCCTGTTGCGGGAGACCCCGGCGCTGGCGGTAAGTTTGACCGGGGCAGTGCAACCGAATCATGGGGCGACATTTATGGCAGTCACAACTGGCCCACTGCAACGGCGGCTTGCGGGAAGATACGTAATGAGATTAAGCGGCTGCTGGAAAATACAGGGCGCAGTGATTGGTCTCCTCACCGCAAAGCCGGGTCATTAAATGTCCGGGCGCTGCCATCGATCAGCACAGGCAATGTCAATCTGTTTAAACGGCGGGATGAGGTCGAGGGGATTGATTCAGCGGTGCTGATCCTGCTCGACAGTTCTGGATCGATGGAGTACCCAAAGGATGGATCAACAAGGATGTTTGCGGCTGTTCCTGTTGTGGTTGCCCTACATGCTGCTGCAACGGCGGCGGGGGCAGCGGTGGCAGTCGATGCTTTCTCTATAGCGACTACCCCTGTAGTCGGATGGGGCGCACCAACTGCAAAGCTGGCTGGCCTGATTGCTAAGATTAACCCCAACTACAACACCAATGACTACATGGCAGTCCGGTTGGCTGGCGACAAGCTGCTGGCCCGTCCAGAGCAGCGCAAAATACTGATTGTGATAACTGATGGCAATGGGGACAGAGAGCGTACATCAAAGCATGTAGCGGCGCTGGAGCGTTGCGGGGTCACAGTGATTGGCATAGGCATCTTGCTTGATAGCGAGATGACCAGCGTTTACCCAAGCAGCATCAACGTCAAGAATCTGCAAGACCTTGCCAGCGCATCGTTTAAACATATTAAGGTGGCAATGGCATGATGGGCGCAGACCAGCATACTAAAACATTAGAGAGCATGTATGCAGGGTTTGACCTGCATTATGACCGGAGTGATGACCACAGCGTATGGTCAAAGGGGAATAAGCAATGGCAAGCAATATGCCATGAAGAGCAGAGGCTGATCCACGGGGGTCTGGCCTCAGTCGATGAGATTGAGTTTATTAAATCTAAATACCTTTGAGTCGAAGACTGATAGCCCTGCTTGCAGGGTTATCGGGCATTGATTTTGATGCCAGTTGATAAGGATTATATTATGAAAGCTATTAAGTTAGTATCTAAAAATGAAAGCATTATTAATGCTGCATTAAAAACAATTAATGGTAAGGCTTTAGAACATACTCTGTCTAGTGCCTTAGAGTTAATTGATGAAGTAATTTATGCAGAATCAAAGTTAATAAAGTTAATACCAAAGAAACATTGTACAGGTGCTAAATATTATATTGTCAGCGGCAATAAATTACCAACGTCTTACAAATACACTCGCAAGGTAACTTCATTGAGTTTATTGAGGCGCAGCACAGGTTGGTGGTTGGTCTCAGGCAGTTGTTTTGACCAGTGGCCCAATCAAGGCTCTCACAGTCGTTTGACCCTAACTAAAGAGCAGGGTATCAGGGCCGTTGCGCTGTGGCAAAAGAATGCACAATTTACAATATCGGAGAATACCAATGTTTGATAAGATTATGTGGGCTGTTGTTTCCACAATGGGCATCTTGGTAGTTGTTGTGGACTTTGTATTTTGGAGACCACTATGATTAATATAGTTATGGGAGAACCATTCGATATTGAAACTCTAGTGCAGCAAGCTTTTGTGTCTCGGTTCGGAACACTGGCTGAGATCTGGCTTGCCAGCAGCAAAGAAGAGGCTGATGCTAATCAGAATCTATTCTGGAAAGCATACACAATCCCGTTGGACAATCCAGAGCGCAAGCGGTCTCTGATCAGGGCATTCACTCGGCGGGAGCAGTACCATTATGTTTAATAGCCCTTGGTTGGCAGACAAAAAGCAAAGGACTGTCTGGGCACAGACAAGCTTTGGCATGATGAGAATTGCAGACTGTGCATCCAAGACATTGACCATCAAGAGCCAACGTTTAAACGCTAGGCTTATCTCACAAGCCCCGGAGATGTGGGACTGCATTGCCTTGGTGCTGATCAGGCACGGGGACGCGCTAGACCCTGATCTTTTCAATCAGATGATGAGCATCAGGGATTTTGTCCAGATCGATCCTGAGATTGAAAAGGGCAAGCCCGTAGGCGGCTCCAGTGATCTGGGGGCGGGTTGAGGTACTCTCCAGCGATTCTGACGCCTGTAGGGCCGCTCTGGCCCGGTACAGTGCCATTCTGGTGGGGGTCAGTCATGCCCCCAAGCGCAAGCGATACCTAGTCTATGCAAAGGATCGCTGGATAGTCACCAAGCAAAATCAAGATGGTTCAGTGGCGGTGATCAGAACATTCGATCATCCGGTCTCGGCGGTGTTCTATATCCGCAAAGGCATGTAGCAGCAAAGTCCATAGACTTCAAGACTTAGGTTTTGGACTCTGTGGACTTTCTGTTTAAACGCACGTAAGAATCTTTACGCTGCCATAAGATTCTTTATGTTAAATATCGCAAAACCCGGCTCTTGCGAGTTATGTTGCACGCCATTGTGCAATGTTTAAACGTATGTAAGAACTAATGTTAAGAATTTGTTAAGAGTTTTTGTTTTGTTTAAACAGAGCTACACCTGTCTGCACAAGTCCGGGGGGAATAGCGTCTTTCCGGGCGATGCTATTCCGATAGAAGTCCGATAGCTGTCCGATAGCTGTCCGATAGCCGCCCGTAATTGTCCGTGACGGGTCATCAGAAATGATCGTTGTTGCTGCTGTAGGTTCCAGATGTCTTGTTGTAGAGCAGGGTTGTTTCTCCCTGCATTCCCACCCAGCGGTATCGGCATTTCCACACTGCAATCTCCACAACCTGATCCTTGCGATGCACTGTGATTCCATTGTCTGTTTTGGCCCACCAAGACATTGACCCGCTGATGCTCATGCCATCTGGCCTTGGCTGATCTACCCCGGTTCGATTGATCTTTGCAGGGTGAGCAACAAACCAGCAATGCAAGTCGTAGCCCTTGACAAACTTCTGCACCTTACTCAGCATGTCGCTGATCGCATCGGTCTCAGTGGATTTTCTCTGCAAATCGATGTAGTTGTAGGGGTCAATCACCAACCCACGTACACCCATTCTTTTGATGGCAATCTTGGTTCTACTGAGGATTGATTCAATGGTTGATGGTTCCTCGCTGTTGGTGTCAATGAAGATGAAATGATCAATGACCCATTTGAATGCACGATCTTTCTCGGTGTCATTCATTCGGTCAGTGCCTTCAAAGAATCTTTTCCTTGTGTAAATTTCCATCAGTCTGCTGATGTGAATCTCAGGCTGGTTCTCAAAAGAACAGACCGCAAACTTCCAATCATTTGACTTAGCCAAGTTGACCATCATCTGATCCACAAAGTTGCTCTTGCCACTGCTTGGGTATCCTGTCACCACAGTCATCTGACTCGGGGCCACTGTGTAAATCTTATCAACGGAATCGAAGCCGGTGCTGAACCCCTTGCCGGTTCCCTTGTTAAATAAGTTGTTTAAACGATCTACATAGACTGAAGCGTCACTGAGTCCTGCAATTGGATACGCCACAGACTTCTCAACAATCTCCTTGACCTTGAGGACTGCCTCTGACCTATTCCGTGTCGGGTCATCTGTCCGTGACGGGTCATTGATAATTCCAAGCCAAACTTCATTGAGATCTTTACCATCAAACTTTGAAAGCCTGCACTTGTCTTTGCCTATCCTTCTTGCCAACTCTTCAGCCAAGGCTTGACCCGGTGCGTCTTGGTCTGTAGCCAACACAACGTAAGGGGCTGCGTCTAGTATGGCGACTGCATTCCAGATAAAGCTAAACTTCTTGTCCTCAGATGCATTGACCTTGCCATCGGATACCTTGATGGGAGCACCCGCAGGCACTGACACAACGTTTTCAACCCCTGCCTCAATCAATGTCAGGCAATCAATCTCCCCTTCAACAATGATGATTGGCTTGCCTTTGACTATGTTGTCGAGACCAAAGAAATCATGTGCCCCACCTTCTTCTTGTGTAAACGCTTTCTCCGGGAATGATCTGTATTTTGCTGCAACGAATGCTCCGTCCCTGTAATAGGGGAACCCTATGCTATCGCTGGTCTTGCTGAGTTTTTGGAAGAATTTTTCCTGAGAGAACAGCTTCATCTTGTCTGCTGTTGCTTTGCTGATTCCTCTGCTTTGAAGCCAGTTGAAATGCTTCTGTTCCAATGGTTTTTTGATGGTTGAATAAGGGACAGAATGGAT
>Ga0315284_10008461_pt1 | contig 14700 bp, 10 predicted proteins | sample YL17G09_16_MG_FD_203696 | JGI IMG/M metagenome (GOLD analysis project Ga0315284, IMG submission 203696) | Sediment microbial communities from Yellowstone Lake, YNP, Wyoming, USA - YL17G09_16 | ecosystem: Environmental > Aquatic > Freshwater > Lake > Sediment | place: USA: Wyoming | collected... | reverse complement strand
TACATCGGGTTGGGGTCGGCATAGGTAAAAAGGGTGGCGCCTTTCTTACCGGACAGTGCCGACCAGTCGCTCCCGCCGCCCAGCGCGTAGGTGCGGTCGAGGAACACCTTCATCTGCCCGCAGATGCTGAAAAAGTAAATCGGGCCGGCGAAGACCAGGATGTCGGCGGCGCGCAGCTTCGGCAGCAGGACGTTCATATCGTCCTGCTGCACGCACGGCGCCTCCGCGCTTTTCTGACAGGCGTCGCAGGTCTTGCAGTAGTTGATGCTCAGCTCGCGCAGGCGGATCTTCTCCACCCGCGCCCCGGTTGCCTGCGCCCCGGTCACCAGCCGGTCGGCGAGCATATCGCTGTTGGCATGCTTCCGCGGGGAGGCGGAGATGACGAGGATGGTATGCATGGGTGCCTCCTGTCTGAACCTTGATTTGCCTTAATTGGATACGCTATACATATAGTCGTCCAAAATGAATAGTATGGTAGCGAAAGAGCATTTTTAAACCGTGACTGCTGCAGTTCCCCGCAGATCCTCACAGTTCCCCGAGTTTTTGGATCTTTCCTCCTTTCTTACCTGTTCGTGCTCGTGCTCGTTCCTCATTCTCCATCATTGGAGGGTTTTTTTAAAATTTTGTTTTTTTCCTTGATTGCCGTTGAACGGATCCATTCATATTCTCCTACTTCGGTTCGGTGATTGATGATTGTTCTTAATTTTGGTAATGCATATTCCGGATCAATTTTCGCAAGAGCTTCAACCATTCCGCACCGTGCGGAACAGTTCTTATATTCGCCGCGATAATCCATAATCACCAATACGAGGGCAGCGATGGCATCTTTGCCTCCTTGCTGCATTTTTACGATACGGCTTTGTGCAAATTTATCCCAGTCAGGTGGAATAAACTCGCCATCGCAGGCCAATTCGCGTGCTATTGCACTGTAATAGACCTTTTTCTTTTTCGCCAATTCATCGTCATATTTCTTTTTCCTCTTCTGAACGGCTGCCGTAGAATTATAGATATATTTACAATAATAGAGTTCATATAACATATAAATTATCCCAGCAATGACAATTGAACCTATGCTTATACCAATACAAAAAAGTATCAAACGACCGTTAAAAAATTCTGTAGTTTTCAATTGAGTATATTCAAAAGTAGTTTTGAGTAGATTGTAAACAACAATTAATAGACTAATAACAGAAACTATCACGAAAATACCAATAAAAGTACCAATAATCTGGTGCATCTCTTCACGCGCTTCGTCAGCGCTTGTTTGAGCAGTATCTGACTGCGGCGAGTCGATGGTTATCTCGAATTTAGGATTGAGATGGCAGTGCTCTTCCCCACTCCTATTCGCCGCTTCTTGTGCTAAACCACGTGAATATGCCATCTCGAGATACGTTTGTGTGGATAATTTCTTTCCACTCATCTTTGCGGCATGGAGCGGATATACGGCACAGGAGCTCACCGGATCCGTACCGAGGAACGAACACCTGTATCCAGTGCTCTCGCCAGGCGGGATACATAATCCGCCAGTACTCTTAAAGGGACAGATACTCATGAATGCACCTAAATCGGCCTTCGCGCCTCATGACCGGCAGGACATCTTATCGGAGTATGTTTTAAATATATCACTATCGTTGGCTCTGTCAACTATCGGGACGGAACCATACAGGCACGGTGAGACGGAGAGGCGTTGCGGGTGCCAACCAATTGATCGCGATAATAAATCGGCATCTCTTTCTCTCGCTCGAAAGACAGATCATGAAAGGGCATTTCAATTTCCAGCACCCGCTGATAGATCACCTCCTGAAAACCATTGCCCAGCGTGGAGTGAACCTTCATCGCCGATCCGATGATCCGCTCCGTTATATCTCCATACAACATAATCCTTCAATCATCTAATCAAGTAAATCAGGGTTCAGACCTTACCCGTGCGGCGATATCCTTCCGGTACTGCATGCCGTCCCAGCAAATGCGGTGGATAGCGCCGTAGGCGCGGTCGATGGCGTCGGCGAAGGTGTCGCCGAGGGCGGTGACGTTCAGCACGCGGCCGCCGTTGGTGACCGCGTGGTCGTCCGCCACCTTCGTGCCGGCGTGGAAGACGATCACGTCCGGCAGCTCCGACGCCTTCCGCAGGCCGGTGATGGGCAGGCCTTTCACGTAGTCTCCGGGGTAACCACCGGAGGCCAGCACCACCGTCACCGCCTTGCGCGGCGTCCACTGCGCCTGCACGCTCCCCAGGCAGCCGTCCACCGCCGCTTCCAGCAGGTCGAGCAGATCGCTCTCCAGCCGGGGCAACATCACCTGCGTCTCCGGATCGCCGAAACGCACGTTGAACTCCAGCACCTTCGGGCCCCGGTCGGTGATCATCAGGCCCGCGTAGAGCACGCCGGTGAACTCCAGCGAGCGCAGGATGGGGGCGAAGACCTTTTCCCGACAGAACTCGACCAGCGCGGGCGGGAAGCTCGGTACCGGTGAGTAGCAGCCCATGCCGCCGGTGTTGGGGCCGTTGTCGCCGTCGCCGACGCGCTTGTAATCCTGCGCCGGAGCCAGCGGCAGCACGTCCTGTCCGGAGCAGATCGCGAGCAGCGACACTTCGGAGCCGAAGAGTCGCTCCTCGATGCTCACGCGGTCGCCGGCGGCGCCGAACTCGCGCTCCACCATGACGCGCTCGACCGCCGCCATCGCCTCCGCGCGGTTATCGCACATCAGCACGCCCTTGCCCAGCGCATTGCCGTCCGCCTTCACCACCCAGGGGTGGTCCGCCGGTTGCTCGCGCAGCCAGGCCAGCGCACGGCGGGCGTCGTCGAAGGGGTGGAAGGCGCCGGTGGGCACGCCCGCGCTGACCATCGCCTCCTTGGCGAAGATTTTGCTGCCTTCCAGGCGCGCGGCGGCGGCGGTGGGGCCGAAGATACGCAGACCCTTCTCCCGGAAACGGTCCACGATGCCGTCGATGAGCGGCACTTCGGGCCCGACCACGTTGAGGCCGATGTCCTCCCGGACGGCGAACTCGACCAGCCGGTCGAACTCGCCGACGCCGATGGGCACATTCACGCCCTGCAGGGCGGTGCCGGCGTTGCCGGGGGCGCAATACACCGTCTCCACCCGCGGGCTGCAGGCCAGCTTCCACACGAGGGCGTGTTCGCGCCCGCCGCTGCCGATCACGAGGACTTTCATGGCGATATCCTTCCGAAGAAATGACCACCTAATGATAGCAAAGCGGGGGAATGATTGGAACAGGGAAGCTAATCAGTTTCCCGAAGGTTTGCTCTTTCCGCTGGAAATATGGCAGAACTCCTTCACCGCATCGGTGCTGAAATACCACCAGAGGAGAACGACGAGAACAATGCCCGCGAGGAGAAAATGTACGGGTTGGCCTGGATACGTACTCGGATAAACGGGAATAGTATGCACGAGAAGAAAATCCTTTAACCAGGTTGCCGCAATTTTATTGACGTTCGTAAACCATAACGCACATATCCCATCCATAACAATAGTAGTGACCCATAGCCAGTGAATCTCGTGCCAGGCCTGGGAACGCCCCACCCGCAGGCGCATGACGATACTGAAGCCCCAGATGGCAAGCACCATGCTGACAAGGGTGAAGACTGCGACGGCCCCCCGATATTCGTCTGGCAAAGCGGGAACCTGGGCTTGCGCCTCTTCCATCGCCTTCAGGTCTTCGACGATGCCATACGGCGTGACCGTGATCACCGCCTTATGTTTATCTGGCAAAGCGTAAATCTCGGCCAGGCTGAAGACGTCGTTAAAAAAGACCAGCGGCAGGCCGATCAGCGCCAGAATGACGAATACACTGATCAGCACTGGACGAAACGAAGACTTGCAGGATGGGCAGGTAATGGTGTCGCTCGCCGCATAAGTGCTACAGCGCTTGCAGCGTCTGCTCACTTCGGGCGGGCGGGTGTCGGTCTGCGAAGGCGAGGGGTTGAATTCTTGCCCACATTGCGGACAGGTCGTTACCATGCCATCACCTTGTGAGATGGTCATCGCTGCATGGCATTGGGGGCAGTGGGTGGTCGATGTGGATGGAAGAGACATCAGCTAACCTCCTGAATAAATTGTAATAATCGACATACAATATACCATATTTGTCCCGTAACTGGCTGCTGAATCACCCGAGGCATCGGTTGCGGGTGATTGCTTCCCGCTTTCTTCCTGGGCCATCAATGATCAACATGGCGATAAAATGGGTATACGGTGAGCATGGCGCGGAAAAGGCAGGAATCCCCCATCCCCCGGCGAACTTCGAGAGCATCATGACGATATTATCCATGTCGTTCCGCGCGACCCTGCTCCGCCTCCTCCCCCTGCCGGCGTTGATGCTGGCGCTGGGCGGTGCGTTCGCCGCCACGCAGCCTTTCGTCCCGATCCCGAAATACGAAATGGTGGTGCTGGTCGCCATGAGCGGCGTCTCGGTGAGCGAGCTTGCCGCGTGGGACCTGCCCGTGTATCGTTCGTTATTCGACAGAGGCGGGATGGCGCTGCTGAATAACCGCACGGCGCAGGCGCCGACGGTCGAGAATAACGCGGTTACCATCAGCGCCGGTGCGCGAGCGTATGGCAGCGAGGTGAAGGAAGGACCGCGGGGTGTGCCAGGCATCCTGCTGCCGCATGCCCGCCTGGGTGCCAATGCCGAGGAGTGGTGGGACGGCGCGCGGGCCGCCGACATCTTGAAACGCAACACCGGCGACGAGGCGATGCCGGGGGCGGTGGTGCATCCCGGCATCGCCGCGCTGCGGCGCGTCAACGCCACGCTGCACTACCCGGTCATCCCCGGATTGCTGGGCGACGCATTGCAACAGGCCGGGGTGCGGACGGGCGTCTACGGCAACGCAGACCGCGGTCAGGAGCGCGATCGCAGTCTCTCCCTTCTGGCCATGAACCGCAGCGGATGGGCGGATTTTGGTGACGTCGGGGTGGATTCGCAGCTCACCACCATGGCGCGTCCCTTCGGCGTCCGCACGAATTTCCCGTATTTCCTGCAGCAGTTGAAGGGTCTGCCACCCGGCAAATATTTCATCGTGATCGACGCCGGCGATGGGGCACGCCTGGAAGCGGTCAAGCCGTATCTGACCCCCGAACGCTACGCGGCGCTCAAGCAGACCTACGCACGGGAGTGCGGCGACTTCGTCGAGCAGCTCAATCGGCACCTGCGCGTGAATTCCCGGCGCTACCGGATGCTACTGGCAGGCGTCGCGCCGAGCGCCGGCGCGCTGGCGGCCGGCGATCTACTTTCCCCGCTGTTGATGCTGGGTACCGGCGTCCCCCGCGGCACGCTGATTTCTCCCTCAACTCGCCGGTCCGGACTGGTGCTGAACACCGACCTGACGGCGAGCGTGCTCAAGTTCTTCGCGGCGCCGTCCCCGCCCGGCTTGCGCGGCGCCCCCATTGCCGCCGAGCCCGGGCCGAACGCCATGCCCACGCTGGCGAAGATGAACCGGCAGATGGTGGCCACCTACATGGCGCGGGGACCGGTGATAAAGGGTTACCTGTTCGTGCTGGCGGGCGGCATCCTGCTCGCGCTGGCCGTGGTGCTGGCGGGCGCGCGGGTGCGCCGTTTCCGCGCCCTGGTGTGGACGCCGCTGCTGCGACCGCTGCTCATCGCGGTCATGCTGGGGCCGATGGTCTTCCTCGCCGCCGCCGCACTACATATTCACGCCACCGTGCCGTCGGCGCTGTTCGCGATCGTTGTCTCGCTCGCCGCGGGCGGCGCGCTGCATCGCTGGGTGCGCGACTTGCGGCTCATCTTTGCCGTCATCGGCGTCACCGCGCTTGCGCTTAGCATCGACGTGCTGGCCGGCGTGCCGTTGCTGCGACAATCCATCTACAGCTATGATCCCATTACCGGCATCCGCTTTTACGGATTGGGGAACGAGAGCGCCGGGGCGCTGATCGGCACCGCGCTGCTGGGCGTTTTCGCGCTGCTCGACTATTTCCAGGCGTCGCGCTGGTGGTTGATTCCGGCCGGGCTGTTCTTCCTGGCGCTGGTGGTGCTCGACGGCGCGCCGTCGCTGGGGGCGGATTTCGGCGGCATCCTGGCGGGACTGGCCGGCTACGGCACCGCGCTGTTAAAAGCACGCGGGACGATCACCCGTCGCACGCTCGTTATCGCGTTTGCCGTCGCTGCGGTGATTTTCGCGGCACTGCTCATTTACAACGTTGCGCTCCCGCCCGACCGCCAGTCGCACGTCGGCCTGGCCTTTTTACAGGCAAACCAGCACGGCGCCGGCTCCCTGATCGAGACGGCGATGCGCAAATGGTCGATGAATCTGCACCTGATGCGCAGCTCATGGTGGGCCTTCGCCCTCGTCAGCCTGCTCACCGGCGTGATCGTGCTGTTCTTCCGCCCGGCGGGCATCCTGCGCCGGACGCTGCGCCCGCACCCGCTGCTCAACGCCGCCTTCGTCGGCGACCTGGCGGCGATGCTGGTCGCACTGTGCACCAATGACTCCGGTGTGGTGATGGCCGCCGTCGGCATGCTTTACCTGTCCGCCCCGATCCTGCTGCTCATCCAGGCGGAACGCGACACGGAAGCGGTGCCAGTGAAAGCGGCGGCGAAAGCAACGGTCCAAGCCCGGCAGGTTGCACCTCCTTTGCTTTGATGTGCGCCCCTGGCATCACCCATGCCTTCGCATTTGATCATCACTTCACCGTGCAAGGATTGCGGTTATAAGCTGACCGAAGCGTGGCAATGCGGAGCAGGATGTTCCCCTGCTGATAACGAATCTCTTCCCTCGGTGTCCAACCGAGTAACCACACGAGAGGAGTCTGTCTCATGCGCACGCTGATTTGGCTTTCCCTGGCCTTAATGCTACAGTCCTGCCTGCCCGCCGTCGCGGTGACGTTGATGAAGGATGGGCAACCGGCGGCGACGATTGTGCTGCCGGCAAAGTCGGAATCCGACGAGCAGTTGGCGGCCACCGAACTACAAACCTTCATCGAGAAGATTTCCGGCGGGAAGCTGCCTATTGTCTCCGCTGACGCGAAGCCGCAGGGCGCCGTGATCCTGCTCGGCGCGGAGCTGGCGCGCGGGCAGGGGATGGGTGCGCGGATCGATAAGCTGGATAAGGACGGGCTGATCTGCACGGTGAAAGGCAACGCGCTGATCCTCACCGGCACGCGGGCGCGCGGCACGCTCTACGCAGCCTACACCTTCCTGGAATCGCTGGGCTGCCGCTGGGTCTTCCCCGGGCAGGCGGGTGAGATTTACCCCTCCCTGAAGACGATCGACACGGGGATCGACGTCGCGCAGAAGCCGTCGCACTCGCAGCGCTACTGGTGGTGCACCTACGGCAACGGGAAAGACTATCCCCAGTGGGTGCTGCGCAACAAAGGCAACTTCACCAGAGCGCCCGGCGACCCGACCATCGCCCAGGGCCACGCGCTGGCGGGCCCGCTGCGGTGGGCGGTGACCCAGGAGAAGTACCGCGAGAAATACGTCGATGCCAACGGCAAAGAGGCATACCGCCTGCCCGACGAGTATTACGCCATGGAGCAAGGCAAGCCCAACCGCGCGGTGCCCAACATGTCCAACCCGAAAGTAGTCGATCTCTACGTCGATTTCTACTGCGACATGCTGCAGAAGAACCCGAGGGCCTATATCTCCATCTCCGCGGAGGACGGCTTCGTCAACGACGAGCGCCCGGAGAGCCGCCAATTGGATTCCGGCGAGCAGGATTACATCATCGGCGCGCCGTCGGCCACCGACCGACTGCTCAATTTCCACAACCGGGTGATCGAGCGCGTGGTGAAGCAGTATCCCGACGCGAAGTTCGGGATGCTGGTTTACGCCAACAACACCATGCCGCCGCGGCTGGAGAACGTGAACCCGCACATGGCGCTGATCTTCGCGCCGCTCTCCATCTGCCCGCTGCATGAGGTGCGCGACCAGAAGTGCAAAACGAACCGCGAATATCGCCAGTGGTTCGAGGACTGGATGCGGCTGGCGAAGGCGGCGGGCGCGGAGACCTATTACTACGACTACGAGCCGATGGGGTATTGCTGGAATATGGCGTTGATCTGCCCGCGCTGGGCCATCATCGGCAAGAACTATCCGTGGTTCAAGCAGCTCGGTCTCGATGGGCATACCACGCAGGGGTATGACGACTGGGCCTCCTGCGGGCTGGACAACTACCTGATGCAGCGCCTGTACTGGGATGCCGCGCTGGACTACCACGCGGTGATCGCCGATTACTGCAAAGCCCGCTTCGGCGCCGCCGCCCCGGCGATGGAGGAGTATTACCGCATCATGGAGCGGCGCATGGATGAGATTCCCGACCTCTACCAGAACGAGGTGTGGGCCAATCAGATCATCCTGAACAAAGCGACGCGCGCGCTGTGCGACGCGCAGATCGCGAAGGCGCTGAAGCTGGCGGACACCCCGGCGGCGAAGGCGCAGGTGGCCATCGCCGCCGACGTGCAGGCGAGCACCAACGCCATGTGCGACGCGCTGGACTACGCCGACGCCACCGGCGACTTCGGCAAGGCGGCGGGGATGATGGAGCCGTGCTTCGCTATCAAGGATAAGCTGAATAAGCTGTACGACCACTTCATGAATCCCACGCGCCTGGATGAGAAGGGCAAAACCGTCTTCATGTCCGGCGGCCTGTATAACCAGTATAAGGAGATCGCGGCGAAGATCGACGGCGCGAAGGCCAAACTCGTGCTGCCGCGGGTCTGGAAGGGCAATCTCGATACCCGCCAGATGGCCATCCCGCTGGGTTATTACAAGCCGGAGACGAAAGTGGACAAGCTGGATGACCTGGACATCACCCTCTGCCCGGACGTCAAATACGGCACCGAGCGCGAAGTGTCCGCCTTCTTCTACCGCACCGACGTCAACGTGTCGAAGGACTTCCAGGGCAAGGAGAAGATCACCCTCTACTTCCCCGGCCTCATCGCGCGCGCGGTACAGATCTGGGTCAACGGCCAGCCGGTGACCTTCACGGTGAACGGCGAAACCAGCACCATCTGGCGCGGCCCCGAATACTTCTGGTACGATTACAACCACCAGCGGGAATTCGACCTGACGCCATACATCAAGCCCGGCGCGAAGAACACCATCGCCTTCCGCGTCTTCAAAAGCCACGACTTCGGCGGAAGCTACCGGAGGCCGTGGCTGCTAGGGAATTAAGTTCCATTCGTAGTGCCAGCAACGGAAAGCAGATGTTTGTAGAGCGATAGAGCTATTAGATTCGTGAACGGGCACATGCCTGATCGCGCTATTACGAACTCTGGATAGGTGTTATGATAGGGCAGCGCCATGCACTTTCGTCACGCCTCGATTGAGCGTCACGGGTATGTCATCGCGGTGGCCGGCGTGTTGCTGGCGACGCTGCTCTTCCTGCCCGGTCGCGATCACTTCGCTCCGGGTCAGTGGGCGCTCCTCTACCTGCTGCTCATCGGTGCCGTGGCGATGGCGTGCGGCGCTCGCCCGGCGCTGGTGGCCGCCGTGCTGGCGATGATCGCGTGGAACTTCTTCTTCCTGCATCCCTATCACCGGCTGGCCATCACCGACTCAAAGGATATCCTCACCTATGCCGTCTTTGCGGCAGTGGGCGTCACTATGGGGGTGCTGGCGGGGCGGCTGCGCGAGCGCGAACTGCAGGCGCGGGCACGCGAGGAGGAAGCCGCGCTGCTGAACGACCTCAGCGCCCACCTGGTGTCGCTGACCGGGGCGCGCGCCATGGCGGAGGCCGTGCTGGACGGCATCGCCGCGCACATCGGCGCGCCCGGCCAGGCGCTGTTCACCGCGAATGAGGACGGCGCGCTCTCCCTGCTGCACGCCGTGCCGTCTGGGATCGAGCTGCCGCCGGACGCGGAGGAGCAGGCGGAATGGTCCTGCCGTTACCGGGCGCCGATCGGGTTGCTGGCGGGGGAGGGGAATCTGTACCTGCCGCTGCAGTCCAGCACGCGGGCGGAGGGAGTGCTTTTCGTACGCGAGCGCGCGGACCGCCGGTCCTACACGCCGGATGAGGCGCGGCTACTCGCTTCCATGGCGAACCTGGCGGCGGCGTTCCTCGAGCGCCTGCGCCTGCAGGACACCGCGCTGCGCGGCGACGCCGTGCGCGAGGCGGACCGGCTGAAATCCACGCTGATCTCCTCCGTCTCCCACGAGCTGAAGACCCCGCTGGCCGCCGTCACCGCGGCGATAACGAGCCTGCTGGAGGAGGACGTCGCGTGGGACGTGGAAGGCATGCGCGAGGAGTTGCGCGCCGTGCGGGACGACCTGGAGCGGCTGCACGACAGCATCGGCGCGCTGCTTGACTTCGCCCGCCTGGAGGCGGACGCCTGGGAGCCGCAGCGGGACTGGTACGAGCTGGGCGAGATCCTGGGCACGGCGATCAGCGCCTTCCCCGAAACGGCGCGGGCACGCATCACCGACGACATCCCGGACGATTTTCCGCCCATCTACGTCGATTTTCAGCAGCTCGCGCGGGCGTTCAGGCACCTGATCGAAAATGCGCTGGCCTACTCCCCGCCAGATGCCCCCATCGAGATCGGCGCCCTCCACCTGGGCCGCCACGCTCAGTTCTGGGTGCAGGACCAGGGACCGGGGGTGCCGCAGGAGGAACGCGCGTACATCTTCCAGAAGTTTTACCGGGGGGGCCAGGGCACCCGCAGTCCATCCGGCACCGGCCTGGGGCTCGCCATCACCGCGGAGATCGTGCGTTTTCACGGCGGGCGCATCTGGGTAGAGGATGGCAGGCCGCGCGGGGCGCGTTTCGTGATGCACCTCCCGGTTGCCGGGATAACGGGATCGACCGATGACACTCCCTGAAGAACAAACCCGCATCCTCGTCATCGACGACGAAGAGCAGATCCGGCGCGCGCTGAAGTCGCTGCTGACCGTGCGCAAGTACCAGGTGCTGCTGGCGGAGAACGGTCAGCAGGGACTGGAGCTTGCCGCCGAGCACGCGCCCGATCTCGTCATCCTCGACCTGATGATGCCCGGCATGAGCGGTCTGGAGGTGTGCCGTGAGCTGCGGGGGTGGTATGCGGGGGCCATCCTCATCCTCTCCGTGCGCGGCAACGAGACGGACAAAATCGCCGCCCTTGATCTCGGCGCCGACGATTACCTGACCAAGCCGTTCCACACCGGCGAGCTGCTCGCCCGCATCCGCGCCCTGCTGCGCCGCGCGGTGGGGCCAACGGCGCCGTCCCCAATCATCCACGTGGGCGACCTGGAGATCGACCTGGCGCGCCGCCTGGTGGCGCGGGACGGCGAGCCGGTCAGCCTGACCCCGACGGAATACGACATCCTGGCCTACCTGGCGCAGCACGCCAACCGCGTGGTCACCACCTCCATGCTGCTTGCCCAGATCTGGGGTGCCGATCCCGGCGACGACACCCAGACCCTGCGCTCCCACATCAGCCACCTCCGGCAAAAGATCGAGCCGAACCCGAAAATGCCGCGCTGCCTGCTGACGGAGCCGGGGGTGGGGTTCCGCTTCGTTATACCGGAATAGCCTCCGAGAGATAGAGTTCGTAGTAGCATCGCCAGATGCGTCTTCTAGAGGTATTCTGCATAAGACCGCATCGGGCGATGCTACTACGAACTCTTACTACGAAGACGACTCCTTATCTCCACACTTTCTCCACGCCTCCCTCCGCCATCTTCACGCCGCCTCCACAGCAACAGGGGTATTTTTATCATTTGGGATCGCCATGCCAGCGTAGTTGAAACTAAAAGGTATAGAGGAGGGTCTGGCTTTGCAGGTGGTGAAGAACTCGGTCGCAGCCCATACGTCGCCGCTCGTTTCCTTTTTCCGCAAGGTCGTGTTCGGCAAACCGCTCGCATCATCCGCCGCCCTGCAACATCGGCTGCCCATCGGACTGGCCCTCCCGGTTTTCGCCTCGGACGCTATCTCCTCCGTCGCCTACAGCACCCAGGAAATCCTCATCGTGCTGGCGGGGGTGTCGCTGGCCGGCGGCGGGGCGGCGCTGGGTCTGCAGATCTGGATCAGCATTGCCATCGCCGTCCTGGTGGTCATCGTGGCGACCAGCTACCGCCGGGCGGTGATCCTCTATCCGACCAGCGGCGGCTCCTACACCGTGACGAAGCACAACCTGGGCGCCTTCATGGGCCTGATCGCGGCGGCCGCGTTGCTGATCGACTACATCATGACGGTGGCGGTGAGTATCTGCTCCGGCGTGGACGCGCTCGTCTCGGCCTATCCGCGGTTGCTGTCGGACAAGGTGGAGATCGCGCTGCTGCTGGTCGCCCTCCTCACGCTGGCCAACCTGCGCGGGACGAAGGAATCCGGCTGGACCTTCGCGCTGCCGATGTATGCCTTCGTCACGCTGGCGGGGATTATGATCGTCACCGGAGTGACGCATTTCATCCTCGCCGGCGGGCACGTGCAGGCAATGGGCGTCAATCCGCACCTGCCCGCCCACCTGCGCCTGCCGGGCGGACTGATCCTGCCCAAAGCGGGCGCCACCCTCGGACTATTCTTCCTGCTGCGCGCCTTCGCCAATGGGTGCTCGGCGATGACCGGCACCGAGGCGGTGAGCAACGGCGTCTCCGCCTTCAAGCCGCCCGAGTCCAAACACGCGGCGCAAATCCTGCTGCTCATGGGCGGCATCCTGGTCTTCAATATCATCGGCATCGGTTTCATCACGCATATCTACCATGTGGTGCCCTCGGAGACGGAGACGGTCCTCTCCATGGCGGCGCGCGCCACCTTCGGCATCGGCGTCCCCTACTACCTGCTGCAATACGCCACGCTGGCCATCCTCATGGTGGCCGCCAACACCAGTTTCGCCGATTTCCCGCGGCTGATGGCCTTCGTGGCGCGCGATGATTTCGCGCCCAAGGCCTTCACCCGCCTGGGCGACCGCCTGGTCTTTCATCGCGGCATCCTTGCGCTGGCGCTCATCTCGGCGGCGGTGATCGTTGTCTTCAAGGCCAACGTGACGAAGCTCATCGGGCTGTATTCCATCGGCGTGTTCCTCTGCTTCACCCTTTCGCAGCTCGGCATGGCGCGGAAGATCGGCTCCATGCGGGAAAAGGGCTGGCGCGGAGGCGTCATTCTCAACCTGGTCGGCGCGACGGTGACCGGGCTAGTGGCCGTGGTGGTCGCCGTCAGCAAGTTCACCGAGGGCGCGTGGATGGTGCTGGTGCTCATCCCGATCATCATCGCCGTCTGCTACCTGATCAAGCGCCACTACGAGTGGTTCGAACGGACGATGACCGTCCATCCGGAGGACTTCAACCCGCTGGCCGAGCCGGCGGAGCCGGTCACCGTGCTGGTGCTGGTCTCCTCGGATATCCACCGCGGCATCCTGGAAGGGCTGGAGTGCGGCCGCGCACTCGCGGACGGCAAGCCCGGTTCCGTGCTGCGCGCGGTGCACATCGAGATGGACCCGGAGAAGACCGATCGCCTGAAGGCGAAATGGGCACAGTTCGTCGAGCCGCATCTGGACCGGCAGATCGCGCTGGATATCGTGCCCTCGCCTTACCGCTGGCTGACCGAGCCGCTGCTCGAATACCTGGACCTGATCGACCTCGAGCGCACCCACGATCGCATCGTGGTGGTGCTCCCCGAGTTCGAGACAGGCAACCCGCTGACGCACTTCCTGCACAACTTCACCGCCCGCCGCCTGCGCACCGTCCTGCTCAACCGCCCCAACATCACCGTGGTCTCCAGCCGCTTCTTCATGAAGCCGATGGCCTGGCGGCTGGGGCGCGGGGGACTGGTGTATTGAGCTTGTTTTGACGGATCCGGACGTTTCATCCGCTTTACACGACGGGGGAAAATATGATAACATATTATAGACAATTGTAATCACCGGGAGACGACATGGTTCGCACACAGATTCAATTATCCGAACGCCAATCCCGCCGGTTGAAGGCGCTGGCCGCCCGCGAGGGCACCTCGGTGGCGGAGCTGATCCGCCGTGCCGTGGACCGCGCGCTGGAGAGTGAAGAGCTGGTGGATCCGGAAGAAATAAAGAAGCGGGCACTGTCGGCGATTGGGCGTTTCAGCGATACCGCAACTGACGTGGCCATAAATCATGATCGCTACCTTGCAGAAGCGTATCACCTGCGCACATGCATATGATCGGCATTTCACCGCTGCCGGCTTCAAACTGTCGCCAACACGCCTCAAGTCGTGATGACGCCGAATTATTGCCCTCTGCCGATACCTGTCGAGGGGGAGCGGATGGCAAAGGTGCTGAAATAACGCTGGAAGAATGGAAGACTGGTAATCATTCAGAGCTTCGACGGTTTTATCCAACTTCAGAATTCAGCTGGCACGAATCAGCGCCCCATGCGGCGGCCCCTGCTCCGAGAAAGAGGAATGCGATGCAGTCAGTCAGTTCTCGCCTTTTCGCTTCGACGCGGCTATGGCTCCTGGTGGTGACGATACTCCTCGCCATCACCGCCCGCGCGGGCGTCACCACCCGAGTAAGCGTGGCCAGCGATGGGACACAGGGGAATAGTTGGAGTCATGTTCCTTCCTTCAGCGCGGATGGGCGTTACGTGGCATTTAGCTCTGCTGCCAGCAACCTAGTGCCTGGGGACACAAATGGCCAGTATGATGTCTTTGTTCACGACCGGATGACCGGACAGACGACGCGGGTGAGCGTGGCCAGCGATGGAACCCAAGGAAGTAATGGGAGTAGTTATTTTCCATCCCTCAGCGCGGATGGGCGTTATGTTGCATTTGAGTCCTATGC
>Ga0315284_10008460_pt1 | contig 14700 bp, 31 predicted proteins | sample YL17G09_16_MG_FD_203696 | JGI IMG/M metagenome (GOLD analysis project Ga0315284, IMG submission 203696) | Sediment microbial communities from Yellowstone Lake, YNP, Wyoming, USA - YL17G09_16 | ecosystem: Environmental > Aquatic > Freshwater > Lake > Sediment | place: USA: Wyoming | collected... | reverse complement strand
GTAGACGATTATGACGAACACTTGATGTATATGTATGGAAGTGTTTACATTCCAGATATAGGCGAAGACGTTTTATTTAATGATGCAAAAAATGATGTTTGTATAGATGAATTAGCCAAGGTTGTAGGAAAATTTTATCGCATTGATAAAAACATATTAACTATTGAATGTAAAATTTATAATCAACCAAATGATTATGGTTATTTACAATTTAAAAAGTATAACGGATAAATCAGAATAGAATGAGAAGAAGAACAGAAAGAAACTTAGAACGAATACTCCTGCCATTCGCAGGGGTTGGATTGTTTGAATTAATTAAATATTTTTTATTATGACGCAAAAGAAAACAACAGTATTGGACCAACTTTTATCTTACATAGATACAGCAATAGAACAAGTATCAACACTACCTATGAATAACCCAGAGACAAGTGGATACCTTTTAGGAATGTATAACATAAGAAAAAAAATAGAAGAGGACTATGTTAAAAAAGAATCCGAACAAATTCATAATGCATTTGACGAAGGATATTATAATGGGAGTGAACTACTAGAATATACAGCAGATCAGTACCTAAATGAAACATATTTTTCAAAAGAAAGTAATATTTATTTGTGATTTGTAAAATAATATTATTACATTTGTTAACGTAAACGATTAGTTATGAACAAAGGGGTTAGAGATTTAATGGAATTACATAGATTCCAACTTAAGCACATTCAAAACGAGTTGTTGCTAAAAAATGTACCAGGTAACTGGAAGAGTAGGCAGAACGTCTACAACTTAACAATTGGACACATAACACCGAAAGATGCTTATGTATACATACTACTTGCTAACATCTTTGAGGTAGACATTGAGACCATGTTATACCGATATAGTAAAATATCTAAGACAGATATAAACGAATCGCAAAAAATAATTGATTATAATAATTTTGATTTTTAATTAATGAGTAAAAAAAAAAATATTTTATCTATAGATTTAGTTAATGAAGGTATAGAAATTTTATGTAACGGAGATCCCTGTGACATAATAGTTGCAATAGCAGAAACAATGAATAACTCAAAAGAATTTAAAGCTATAGTAAAAGCTGCAACTATTCTTTGCGACAGCGGAGATATAAAAAATATATCCGAATCAATAAACTATGTTGATTATAAAAACCCTTTAGGAAACGCTTAAAAAAACAATATGAATTTACATGAATTAACAAGACCACTAGACATTAGTGACATTGACTTTAGAGTTCAATCAATTAATAACGGTGGCTATGCTACAATACTAGCGTACAAAGATGCCAGGGTGGACATGGCAAGACTAGACTCATCAGCAGGATCATTGAATTGGCAACGTAAACATGAAGTTATATCAGGCAATCTTTATTGCCATGTTGGTATCTTCAATAGTGATATAAGAGAATGGGTGTGGAAATCAGATGTTGGTACAGAATCTATGACAGAAGCTACCAAAGGTCAATCATCCGATTCCTTTAAACGTGCTTGTTTCAATTGGGGTATTGGTCGTGAGCTTTATGATTACCCTTTTATATCTGTTAAGCTAAATGAAAATGAATGGGATAACAAGTCTGGAAAACCTAGACAAACTTACAATCTAAAGATTAAAGATTGGAGATGGTACTCAGAGTTTACCGATGGAAGACTTTCTTTCTTAGCCGCTAAAGATGAGAGTGGAAAGCTTAGATTCAAATGGGGAGAAATGAAACCAAAACAAATTGAACCTGAATTCAAGGCTTCTGGATCTACAGATACACAACCATTAGAAGCACCAATAGTAATAGACGAATCAAATCCTACTGGAATCTTAAAAAAGAAAGAAGAAGTTCAAGTTGATCATGAAAGAGAGAAGGCAATAACAGAATATAAGTCTGTATTTGGAAAACCTCCTCACGGAAGAATGACAACAGATTCTATTAATAATACCGTTAAAGATCAGTTAGATAAAATAGAAGAAGAAGTTGAAGACTTAATAGTAACTCCAATAGTAGGCGAAATAATAGAAGAAAATCATAACATAAATGATTATGTTTCTATGATTGAAACCTTTAAAGATGCTAAAGAGTTTGGTGAGTGGGCTAGAACAATAGTTACTAAGTTTCTAGATATAGTTAGTGAGGATGAACTTGAGGATTTTAAAGAACTATGTAATAATCATTACAAAAGTATATCATAATGGATTTATTTGAAAAGAAAAATAACAGCATCGCAGATGTGGTGCTGTCTCTTGATTCTATTAACAAGTCAAACATAGAAAACATAGCGCATAAAGTGTCTAAAGCTGTAATGGAAGGTAATGAGTATGCGATAACCGCTTACATAAAAGCTAAAGCATTGGAAGAGATAGCAACTTCCATACAGGATAAGATAAAGCCTTACGCTGTAGAAGAAGCAGAAAGAGGCGGTAGTGATTCAAAAGTTCTTGGTTGCGATGTAGTTGTTAAGTCTACACCTAACAAATACAACTATGATTCTTCTTCTGAATGGTGTGAGCTTTCAGCGCATATAGAAAAACTTGCCGAAAGGAAAAAGGAAATAGAAAAACAAATGGTGCTAGCCATGAACTATGCTGAGCTTATAGACAACGATGGTGTTGTTGTTATTCCTGCTACTATAGAAAAAGCAGGTTATCAAACTATTCAAGTTAAAATACCTAAGTAATGGAGGGCGTTGGAAATGATGGGGCGCATTTAATCAGGTGTGTGATGAAGATGTCATCTGCACTTGAAGATGCTGATCAAATAATAGAGGACAAAACTTACTACAAGTTTAAATTTAAGAAAGAATTAGAAGCATGGATGTCTGTAATACATAACCATACCGATGAACTTCTTAAGTCTTTGATCAAAGACAGTGAAAAAATATTATTAGATGTTTATAATGGACTAGGAGACATAACTACAAAGGTTCAAGCTGGTGGAAAAAAAACACCGCTTCTAATACTCTACGTTAAAGTAAAGAGCGCAATAAATGATTTGAACAAAATTGAATCAAGTAATGCTAATAAATTCTATCCATCTGTAATAAGGCATTACTCCAACAGATTGGTCAAACAAATTGAAACTCAGCATAAGTTTGTTACAATGATTGTAGACAGTGAAGGCAAAGATGTAAAATTCTTAATTGATTTTTTTGATAGCTTTGGGTCAATGATAATGAAAAATGAATAACATGAACTTTATAACTTTTGCATTTTTTGTTTTTGTTATATCATTATTTGGTGTGATATCAACCAGTCTTGTATCATATTTTGAGCTAGATCAAAAAACAAAAATCATAAGAATATTTTTCTTCTTTTTGTCTTGTGCTCTCTCATTCTTATTAGGAATCATATCATAAAACATTTATCATGAAGTCATTAATGTTTTTAATTATATTAAGTATAATTTATAGAAAAATAGATTAATATGAGTTGGCAACATTGGATTATGAATGAACAAGGTACTGCCTCTCATTACGATTTTTTAGCTGAGTTGACTGTTAGTTCTTATGGTTTAAACAAAAAAGATAGAAGGCAAAACAAAAAAGACTTAGTGCATTTCTTTGTTATTTGGTGGACAGATAATCAAGAAAATTTTATAAAACATAAAACAAAAAGTGCTTTTTCTAAACTATTAAATGTTCACTGGGCAACAGTTATTCATTATCAAAACAATAGAAAGCGTAGCAAGCTATATGAGTACAACACTCTATGTATAAAAGATTTTTTAAATAGTTAGCAATGAACTATAAAAATTTAGAATGTGTACTAGACAAGTTGTTTGGGCCATTCAGTAATGAGCGTGAACTTATTTTAAAAGCCCTTCAAAAGGATATAGAACTTATAAATAAATCAAGCTCAACAGACTACTCTAATATACTTGATCAATTCAATAAGACATTTGATAAGAGGTCAAGGATAATTAGCAAGAAAGTAGCGACAAGGTATAATGAAATACTTAAACACTTTACTCTAGATGAAATACAATCAGCTATGTATAACGCAAAGAACGATGAATTTCACAAGGAAAATAATTATAAGTATTGTACATTAGAATATTTCTCACGAATAGATCAGATTGACAAATGGTTAAACGCAACTAAAAAAGAAAACAAAAAAGAATTCACTCTACCTTCTTTTAATATCAAGCAATGAACAATGTAAAACTTCACTCAGAACAAATTATTATAAATGCACTAGTCACGGAGCCATCTTGTATTCATGAGATTATGAGTAAAGTAACTACAGATATGTTTGATGATGTGGTTCATAAAGTTATATTCTCATCTATGACTAAGCTTTATGTTAATCAAAACCCAATAAACTTAGTAACTGTTTATTCAGAACTAAGAAGACAAGAAAGCATACACAAGGATAAAGCAAAAGAAGAGCTTACCAAGTTGTACTCTTTATTTAATTACTTAGACAAACAAGAGTTGGGTTCATGTGTGAATCATGTTATTGCAGAAAACATAAGACACGAGCATATTGATTTAGGAAAAAAGATTTCTATTATGTCAGAGTCAGAAAAATATGACCCAAAAGAAATAATAGATGTCATACAGAGTCACATCATAAATAACAAATTCAAATCAATACTTAATAAAAAAGAACAAGACAACCAACAACTCATTGAAGAACTTAATGAAAGAATGCGTAGCGCATCTCAACACGAAGGTATAAACGGAATAAGAACAGGATACAATAGGTTAGACTTTATCACATCAGGAATGCAGCCAACAAACTTTATTATAGTTGCTGCTAGACCCGCTATGGGAAAAACTCAGTTTGCTTTAGGTATTATTAAAAACGCTTCCATTAGAAACAATAAGAAGGGATTGTTTATCTCTTGTGAAATGGATGAGGTTCAAGTAATGAAACGTATTGTATCTGTTGATAGTGGTATTCCTGGATACCATATTAAACGTGGTGTTCTTATGCAGAATGAATTATTAAAATACGATAAGTCTTGTAAACGTATTGCAGAATCTAATTTAAAGATAATTGCAGGGGCTTTCACCATATCAGATGTACTTTCTATAGTTTATAAGATGAAGCACGCTGAGGGCTTAGATTATGTGGTAATTGATTACATTCAAAAGATAACTTCTCCAGGATCGCAAAACAGAACCAATGAAGTGGGTGATGTTTCTAGAAAACTCAAGGATATGGCCAACGAATTAAAAATACCTGTAGTCGCATTGGCACAGCTGTCTAGAGCAGTAGAACTTAGGACAGATAGGAAACCTATGCTTTCAGATCTTAGAGAATCAGGAGATATAGAGCAAGATGCTGATATTGTAATGTTTCTTTACAGGGCTGGATACTACATGGATATAGCAGAAAGAGCGAATAACCCTATGGCTGACGATGGATATGTAATTATCGCTAAACACAGAGATGGAGAGCTTGAAGACATACATTTAAAATTTGATACTAATACTCCTGCGTGGAAGAATCCTAACGATAAAGATGAGGAAGAATATGTTCAGTCATCTTTAAAGCCCAATAAGGATTTCGATTGGTCAGGAAACCAACCTTTTTAATATGAATAATTACAGCAACTACATAAAATACCAAGAAGTAGAAAGAAAGTTCGCAGGGGCAATTGATATGTTTAATAGCGTATCATTCGCCAATAGGGATGAAGATATATCAGAGCACTGGGATGTCAAGATAGACCTTAAAGTGGATGTTAAAGCTATGCGTAAAGTAAAGAGGACAGATGATCATCCTAATGAAAATATTCACTATGTAGAATTTAAGAATGTTCATGGAGATCGTGGATGGTTATATGGAGATGCAGACTACTTTGCTTTTGAAACACAATCATACTACATATTAGTTCCTAAAATAAGACTGCAAGAATTTATTGCCAATAAATGTGCTAGTAAAGAATTTTCATCATCTCCTGAACTTTATAAACTATACTCAAGAGAGGGAAGAAAAGACCTGATAACCATGGTTAAAACAATTGATTTAATGTATCTTAGTGATAAAGTAATAGAGAAATGACACCTAAAGAAAAAGCAAAAAAGTTGATGGATTATTATTACTATTACATCAATCATACAAACACAGAAGACAAAAAAGATATATGTCGGCATTGTGCTATAATTGCAGTTGAAGAGTTAATTGATTGCTCTATTAGTTATGACAACTATAACGCTACATGGGCAAGTCAAGTAGAATACTGGAGAGAAGTTAAACGTGAATTACAAATGATATGAGACAGAAAAAAAATCTTAAGATGAGATTAATTTCTCCAGCGCATAAGGTATTTGTAAATCAAATTAGAAAGCAAATAAAGAGAATCGTTCAATTTAAAAACGAAGAAGATGGAAATTGATTTATTCGCAAAAGAAAAACCACAACCTTTTGTTTATGTAGCAGATATTGTAATTAAAGTAATCATACCATCTAGGTCTAAAAAAAATCCTCCAGAGATAAGAGAAATCAAATTGGAGAAGCATCCTTTTGTTTTAGATGATAAACACAACTTAGCAACTGAAAAACAAAAACAAAGACTTTGTAAGGCGGTGTATGATAGATTTATACACAAGGGCGACTTAAATACTATTAGGTTTGAGGTAGGGCATCCAACTAATATTAAACTTTTGTCAAGAGTTTCTTATAATTTTGATTACAATAACGACTAATAGTGAACACTAATTTTATTATATTTACATAAAAAACTACAAAATGGAAAAACAAATACTTCAAGTAGTAAGTTTTCAAGAGGCGTTTGGCATAAAAACTCCAGTTCAGCCTAAAATGCTGAGTAAAAAAAGAAAATCGTTAAGACAGCGATTACTAGAGGAAGAGGTCAAAGAGCTAAGAGAAGCTAGCAATATTATTGATATAGCAGATGCATTGTGTGATATCACATACATAGTGCTTGGAACAGCCCACGAACATGGGTTATCTGATAGATTTGTTATGCTATTTGAAGAGGTTCACTCTTCTAATATGTCTAAGCTTGGACCAGATGGTAAAGCAATACTTAGGGAAGATGGTAAAATAATGAAGCCTGATACTTATAGACAACCTAAGTTAAGGCAAATTATAGAAAGAGATTTCAGTCTATACAAGAGTAGTATAATAATGAAAGACATTGCTGAAATTGAAAAAGAAATGACAAACAAAAAAATTCAACGAAAGATTAAAGAAAAACTCGGCATCTTCGATAGAATAGTATATTGGTTTAACGAAAAATTAGAAAAAAGATTAAAAAGAAAAATACAGATTGAGTTTCCACAAACAATTTACGGACCTATAATGGTTAAAGTGTATGGCAAAGAACATCACATACAAAACTCGTAACAAATACGGAAATAAACAATTAGAAATTGATAACATTAAGTTCGACTCTAAGCTTGAACTTTATTGTTACAATATGCTTAAACAAGTTGGTTTATTATTTGAATTTCAAAAGAAAACATTGTTGTTTGAAAAATTTAAGTACAGGGATCAAGCGATCAGAGAAGTAGCATTAATAGTAGATTTTGTTTTAAAACATAAAGGAACAACATACTACATAGACACAAAGGGATTCGCTACTGATGTATCTACGCTTAAATACAAAATACTAAGATTCAAATTGAAAGAAGACTTATATACCGATGTAGTTTGGCTAAAGAATCAAAAAGAAGTACAAAGTTTTATTAGAAAATTAATTGATTAAAAAATGGCAAGTGTTAACAAAGTAATTCTATTAGGATCAGTAGGATCAGTAGAAGTAAAAGAAAAATTAGTTCAAATATCTTTAGCTACCTCAGCGGGATATAAAAAGAAAGACTCTGATGAATGGGTAAACAAAACGGAATGGCATAGATTAATTTTTGCTATACCAAATTTAGTTGAAAGAGCTAAGTTTATTGGTAAAGGAGACTCTATATATGTTGAGGGCAGTATTAACACTAACTCATGGACAACAAAAGAAGGGGAGAAAAAAGAGATTAAGGAGATAGCTGTAGTTAGTTTTACTACAATGGCTAAATCTAAGTCCGCAGATAAAGAATACAATCAGCCTAAAACTACTATTACTGAACAGGTGATAAATAGTAATGTAGAAAATGATGATTTACCGTTTTAGTTATGTCAAAGTATGAACTAGATATAACCCCTAAAGACTTAGGAGAAATTATAGAAGTAATTAGAATTCAGTATCTCAAAATACATGCAGAACCTTTTGCTGAAAAAATAGGCGTTAAAGAAAAAATGCTGCTTATGACAGAAGAAGGAAGAGGTCCTCATGGAATACTTGTTCTAAAGAAAATAAATGATGCCTTCAATAACGTAAAGGTTACTATTAATGTTCAAATAGATTAGCCCTGCTTAGAGTAGGGCTTTTTATAATTCTTAGATGATTTAATCTTAGATGATTTACTTTTAGCGTGAACACCAGGTCTCTTAACCTTAGGTGTTTTTAATTTCATAGCACTCGTTGTTGCCTGCTTAGCCATTACTTAAAGAATTTTCTTTTTTGATCAGCTCTATTCTTTGATTGAGATTGCTTCTTAGTTTTAGTCTTGGACACATGAGCCTCATCCATACCATCCCCATTACCATGGGTTCCTTTCTTTCTGTTTATGGCTTGTAATACAGCTCTGTATTTCTTACGAGTAGGAGTAGAATGATATTCTGTATCATACTCTTTCTTATTTTCTCTTGCGTCAGGATTACTCTGATAGTATTTAGCTGTATCAGAATTGCCTTTCTTAGTTCCTGCTAACTTATTCCTCATGACGCTATCTCAAAGTGCATCCAATCGTAATTCTTTTCAAATCCTAAGCTTACAAATCCATGCTTATAAAATATTTCAATCATTGGCTGATATTCTGCTCTTGCAAAGCGAGCTGTTACCCTTGTTTCTTTCAATGTGTTTCTTGCTGGGTCTAAATCAATAGCAATTCCCCAGGAATGTTTGCTCCAAGCAGAACCTCCACGCATCTTACGGTAATTGAAACAACCACCAAATAAGTCAATACCAAGCTCTTTGATTTTAGGCAAGCCATAAGTGGTAAGAATCTCTTTGAATACTTTATCAAATTTCTCAGACACTAACTTGTGGCATCTGATTCTGTTGACTGTGGTATCTGTATCCCATGCCAATCTCATTGGATAGGGTAAATTTAGAGTAACAAGGTATCCATCTCCTGTCTCATTGGGAGTTCCATACTTCTTTGTGGCCTGTGCTGTTGTTAGCATTATTTCTTACGTCTAAAGTTTCTAGAAAATACTCTAACAGCCGCTCTACCTATTGATTTTAAAATCTTGTTGTCGGCTTCTACGTTAGCTTTTATCTCTCCGTTTTCCTCAGTTACTGTAACGTCAAGTTTTTGCCCATCATAGACAAACTCTTTTTTGTTTTCGTCTTTCTTAAGAGTAGCTTTTACTTTAGGAGTTTTAATTTCGGCGTCTAATTTCTTGCCTTCTTTCTTTGCTTTGACGCTTACTTTTTTAGTCTTTACTTCAACTTCAAAGTCTTCAATTTTTTTAATCTTCTTTGTCATCTTTTTTTGTTTTAGTGTCTTCCACTGTAAATTGAGATGTTGCTGCAACGGTTGCGCTTATAGTTGCTAAATAAGTTGCTGTTGTTATAACTGCTGCTGGTAATGTTACAGGTGCTGCAACAATTGCTCCTGCTATGGCTCCTGTAATAATAGCCCACCTTTGTACTTTTTTCCAGAACTTAGGAGTTTTTGCTGTTAGTCTTTTCTTTAACATATTTTTCTTTTTTTGTTAGTACAGCGTATTGTTTTTTACTTATTATAATATCTTTAGATGATTGATTACTTCTAATAGTACTAGACCTATCATAACATTTATAAAGTTCATCCTCTACTTTTGTTAATCTTTCATTAGTCCAGAATAACCAAATGGCTAAAAAACCTGTCACTCCATATTGCTTTCCTATTTTTATAAACCATTCCATTTTTCGTTCTTTTTACTTATTCAAAAGTAAGTATTTTTTCGTAAATATTTTTTAAGCTGTCATATCAATAATCACTTCATATCCCATTTGCTCATAAGCTATCTTAGCATATTTGTGTGCTGTTTCTAAAGATTGAGTTTCTCCAGCTTCAAGATTAGCTTTTTTCATTTCTTAATAAAGTATTGTTAGTTCCATTGATAATAGGAGTCGTTCCTACTGTTACATTTAAAGGTAAATTAATTCCTGAGCTCATTTTTAAAAAGGATTAGGTGTTGTTACTTCAAAAGTTATGGGCTGTCCTAAAACAATTCTCAATGAGTCATCAAAAGTAATGTAGTAAAATATAGGTGTATCTAATTCAGCCGTTTGATAATCTACCCAATTTTGTGTAACATCATCAGGGGCAACTGGAATACCGTAATAAGCATCACATTGCTCCCTTGCGTCAATGGCATCCTGTTCATTCGTGTATTTGTAGCCTGTTACCTCCATTAGTATATTGTATAGAATGTGTTAATATTTGCCTCAATGCCTGTTCTATTTGCTGATTGTTCTGAATTATAGAAAACTGCTTCTTGTAGTCTATATGCTGAGCCAGAAGCACCAAATCCAATTAATCCTATTAAGTTTGTATAGGTGTAAGAACCTGAAGTTGTTGCAACAACACTACTATTTTTAAACATTGACATTGTTCCAGCATTATTTAAACCAGTTAGTAATATTTGGCTTGTCGTAGTATCAGCAGTATTACTAACTAAATAGCTTCCTGATTTAGCAAAGATATAATATTTGTTATCGTAGCTATTCATTAATTTGTAACCATCAGTAGCAGCAGAAGTTAATGCTCTTAACATAGTCCCTACTCCATCTTTTTTACCTACAAATGAATTAAAACTTGAAGCACCAACAGTTATAGTACTTCCTAAAATTAAACCTATTGCGTTAAGTGATATTGACATACAAGGTTTAGAGTTTACAGTTAATAAGGCTCCACTTGAAACTATCTGTGGTTGGTTTAATGCAGTAGTTTGTGTTCCATTATTAGCATTACCTGATTGATCATACCAAGTTGTTACAAAGCCGTTACCAACACCACAGAATGTAAGCAAAGAAGCCGTATCTAAAACATTAGCAACAAAGCCAAAGTCTTGCTCTGCGTTATCACTTGACCTTCTGACTCTTATGGCACTACCTGAATATGCTGTTCTTAATTTTCTAAGTGAAAAAGCTGCTGAAGCACCTGAATAAGTGTCAAGTAGCAAAGACGGAGCTGTAGTAGGTAATATTATAGTACATCCCTTAGTTCCTGAGCTTAACACCTTTCCTAAATATATACTAGCCCCCATTAATATGTTTTATATAATGTAAATATTTCTGAATAAATACTATCTCCTGCATTTGCTGTACCCCATTGAGCTGTGATAGCTAAAGTATTACTTATTGTAGTGTCAAATCCTGTTGTTGTCTCAGTAGAAAAGTTAGTTCCTTCAAAAGCATTAGAAGCATCTTTAGTGTAAATAAATGATCCACCAGCTGCTATCTTAGCAACCCCTGAAGCCCCTATAGCTCTTACGGTAAATGCTGCTTCTAGTTTCCAATGTTTAGTAGTGGTAGATGGCATAGTAATTAAACCTGTATCAGCCAATATAACACTACCTGTTTTTATTTTTATATGTAACGTATGATTATTAACAGATGATATATGACCTGTGAGTATAGCATTAAAGCTATCACCTACCTTGAAACCATTAGCAGGAACAGTTAAGCTACCTAAACCTCCGTCAAGTAGTGATGTCTCAACAATAGTGTTAGTGACAGGTGTACTTGATGATGTCTGTGTATATAGTCCTCCTGTTATAGTATAAGGATTAGCAGATAATATGTTTATTTGAGTACTCATATTTCAAAAGGTGGTGGTGTTGGTTTTGGCTCAAATGGAATCATCTCAAGGTCTTTAACCCACATAAAATCAGGATTAACACACTGCTCCATCTCCTCAACTGAAATTATCCAATTATCATTCAAGTCCTGAATAGGATTAAAGTAAGAATCAGGTGCATACCATTGACCGATTAATTCGTCTTTTTGTACCTCTGTCAATAGCCCGACATAGGTTAATTTTTGTTCTGCTGTTAAATCTGTTAGTTTCATGCTTGTCTGCCTAATGTTGTTTGAAATGCTTGTACTGCCGTTCTTAAATTAGCAGCTTCTGTTGCCGTAAGTGAATCATTAAATATAGCCGAAAAAGCATATCTTATATTTGTAGATAATAACAAAGCCCCATTTCTATTAAGACCTCCTATATATACATTTCCATTGAATAATGTACCAGAAGTGTTTGTGCTTGTAACTACCAAAGACCCATTTTTATAAATATCATTATTAGAAAATCCTGGTGTTGGATTTGTTCTTTTAACGGCAGTATAAAAACCTAATCCAGTTGTATCAGTATAAGTTCCAACTCCCGCAGCAGTAAAAGCCCCTACATTAGTTCCAAAAACAGAAGTTTTTACTGCTAAATACCAGTTGCTATTATTATCAGCCCCAAAGTCAATACCTCCAGTTGTATATTGATTGGTGTATAATGCTGCAGTAAAACTATTTACCGATGTTATTTGAGTGCTAAAATTAAATCCAGTATTGCCATAAGAATTAACCCCATTACCTTTAACCCCATTAGCGTTCCAAGTCCATCCACCAACCCAACTAATTTGAAACTGTGCTGTATTTTTAAGATTATAACTTGTTGAAGTAGAAGTACCACCAACATAAGGGTGTATCATTGAAGCCTTTGTCCAAACTCCGTAACCTTTCAAGTCTACTACTAAAGTATTGATTGCCGCTTGTTGTGTTGGGTCTGTTATTGCAGCAGCTGTTATAAATGCTTGTGCATCGGGGTCAACACTAGGGGCTAGTGAAGCTAAATAAATACCAGTATTTCCACCTAAGATTACAGGCATGATTAATAAACAAAGATTATTATAAACTCAGTACCTGTAGCATCATAAGCAAATGTAGTAAAGTAATTATTTATTGCATCTGCTGAGAAATTTAATACCTCACCTGGTTTAATGTTATTAGTTCCTCCTAATATATCTCCATCAGCAGCTCCTACATTAGCAACTGATACAGAAAAGAAAGTAGCAGCAACAGTATTAACATTACCAGCACCAGTAGGTCTTAATAATCCAGTAGTTCTTGCTATACCTACTCCACCATCTACTGTAATAGAGTTACCGCCATCTTGAATAGCTACTGCACCATTGTTATTTACGGCTACAGGAGAATAATCTCCATTAGCAGATGTCATAGCAGTATTAGAATCATTCCTAACACCCATTACAAAGGCACCAGTATTACCAGATACATGAGCAGTATCTTCAGCAAATGTTGCTGGCATAGTTAAGACATCTACTTGTAATTCACCATTAGCATCTGTCTTAATCTTTCTGTTGACAGTACCATCAAAACCATAAACTAGAATACTATCGTTAGCTTCGGTGATTTCTACCTCAATAACTTCTGATAACCAACCTCTAATATCAGAAACAGCAGTAGCAGCCCCTGCGGCATCATTAGTCCAAGTAACAGGAGAAGTGACCTCACTAAGATTAATTCTTAATGAATTGTTCTTGTCATTAGCAATAAAGTTTATAATGATATAACTATTACCTGAAGCATCTACACCTCTACTTACTGACTTAATTGTCTTTACAGCATACGCATCAAGAACGCCATTTGTAATAATGCTTAATTGATTGTCTGTATTATTAACTTGTATACTCATCTTATTTTATTTTAAATTCTTGTTTATTATTCAGGAGTTACACCGTATAAAAATGTATTACTAGCAACGCAACCTAAACTATCAGTTATTGTAACCTCAGCTAATCCAAAAGTAAAGAAACTCTCACCAAAAGATAAAGCTACATTAGCATTAGTAGATACACCTGAAATACTCATAGCGCCTAAGTTATCAGCTATACTCCATTGATAAGTATATGGACCTACACCTCCAGCAGGAGTAGCTAATAAAGCAAATGGCCCTGTCTCAGAAATAGAAACACTAGGAGAGCATGTAGCTAAATCACATAGACTAACTAACATGGCATCTATTACCTGTTGTATAGAATAAGTGCCAGCTACTAAATCAATACAATTAGGCTCAGTGATAACAACACTTGTCATTGTGCTTAACTCAGAAACCATATTAGTTGTATAGCTTTCCAACAACCCTAACGCATCACACAAAGAGGCATCACATGGAATCTCTATTACGTTAAAAACATCACAATCAAATACAGTTATATCAGAAGCTTTATTAGGGCAATTATCTGAACAAGAACAATTTGATTTATTACAATTAGAACAACTCATATCTTAACAATTACAATTTTCGTTTAATTTATCAATCAAGCACTGCTCCTGATCTTCGCATATTACACCATAAGGTAAACACCACAATACATCAAATATCAAATGCTTCTTGTAAAGCTCTTCCCAATCAGGACCACATTTGAAACCAAATAGTTCCTTGTTTCTTATGGAAGAGATTTCATCTACAAATATAGCTTTCTTTTTCTTTAATAAATTTCTATTGTGAGGTATATCATAATCACAGCAATCAAAACATTCAGAACCTATTACATTAAATGAAGTAACAATAGGGTCTCTTAATGGAGATATTGCATACGGTCCAAATGGACAGCTATTTATAGAGGAAAGTTCAGCATAGATAGCTCCCTCGCCATCTACGGAATCACTC
>Ga0315284_10008459_pt1 | contig 14701 bp, 19 predicted proteins | sample YL17G09_16_MG_FD_203696 | JGI IMG/M metagenome (GOLD analysis project Ga0315284, IMG submission 203696) | Sediment microbial communities from Yellowstone Lake, YNP, Wyoming, USA - YL17G09_16 | ecosystem: Environmental > Aquatic > Freshwater > Lake > Sediment | place: USA: Wyoming | collected... | reverse complement strand
ATCAGGCGTTTATCAGAAAGATGCCGACTGAATGTTGGATGTGGCTAGGCAAAGAACTGTTCAGATGGTGACAGAAGCATGAAATCCACCCTGAGAAAAGCGGCAATAATTTCAGGAAAAGATACATCGAATCTTGTATGCAAAAGAATATAGCTACGACCAAACATTCGAAGCGTACGTTGCAGGTGGGCTTGCAGAATTTGTTCAATCGTTCAACCCCAACAAAGATCGAATTTGGCTGGCAGAGACAAACGGTCAAATTGTTGGTTCCATCGCCATTGTCGGGCACTCAAAAGTAGATGCTCAACTTCGCTGGTTCCTCGTTCATCCTGACTATCGAGGGCTTGGTATTGGGAAAGAGCTCCTAAAGGACGCGCTTCAGTTCTGTAAAGAGTGCAAGTACAAAACCATATTCCTTCGGACAACAAGCGAACTAATAGAGGCTGGTCATCTCTACACATGCTTTGGCTTCAGCAAAACCGAGGAAAAAACGCACAAAATTTGGGGAAAGAGGGTCACAGAAGAAAGGTATGACCTACATCTATAGAACGAATTGCAAACAGCAATTTTCCCAGAGATGGATGGAAGTGCGCGCTGGGAAAGAGACAAGTAGTATGAACACCAAGTCTACTATTGGCAAAACCGTTAACAGTTACACTCAAAGCACGCGTAAGCGCGGGCCAGGTCACTCTACCATTTCTCAGAACAGTGATGGTGGACTTTGGCGAAAAAAGTGAGCCGTTGACCGATAGGTTTAAGTGATAGACTGAGTCAATTAACTCATGCAATCCGCGCATTGATTCAACATGTCAGCAACACAACAAATATCGGAGGCCATATCTAAGACGATTCGGGAGCGTATCGTGATTTACTTGCTCAATCATCCTGAACCGAGCGAAAGAACCCAGATAAGAATCATGCAGGGGGCAGGAGCAAGCCAAGCAACCGTCGTCAGATACCTTGCTGAACTCAAAGGACAGGGCCTAGTTACCGAGCGCCCTTTCGGCACCTCAATGATTTACGAAGTGCAATTCGACAAGGCCATAGCCCAAGGTCTCGTGGATAGGTATCAGATTTTCAATTTGGATAATTATCTTGCGGCACATAATCAGACAAATGCGGATTGGACGGGGAAAGTCTTCAAATTCGGAAGCATGGTTTACATATACGTTCATCACACCAGCGGATTCAACCTGGGCATACCCATCTATGACAAGGAATGGAAAGAACTTGTCGAAGGCTTCGCGTTGGGACTGAATCTGGAGGCATTGTTTACAGGTTTCAGCAGACTGGTCATGGGGAATCGGAATGGAAACCAACATATACAATGATAGATTACTTCGTATTACAGGAACGCCGAGCGGACCCCGCGTCTATCTCGCGGACACGAGAATCCACCATTGGATGCCTGGGCTGCTCCTGACAGGGGTAGGATTGCTAGGGTTGCTGTTTGACGACAACAAGGTGCGTAGGCGATGGTATTGCCTAAGCACGTTTTTTGGAGGTTTGCTGGTTCTAGATGACCTGAAGGATTTCCTCCTATTCTTGCAAAACCCTTCTGAAAGCGAATAGCAGGTGCACGCGGGCGCCTAATGCTACACTCCGCATAACATTCTTTCTCAACGCGTGCATAGGTGTGCTAGAAGCAGCGCGCGCTGAGTTTATTCGACTTGTGAAGTTCTGCCCGCTTTTATCGCATTAAATATTATTGTCTCGTCGTGGTCGCGGATTGGATTGGCCTTTAGGTGCTGTACTAGCCATAGTTTGCCACCATTAATTTCGGTCTTGGGTGAGTATCTTCCAAGCCACTTACTTGAAGTCTGACAGAGTGGACATTGTGCAAGAGTGCCGATTAACGCGCCTTCCAGGCCTGTTTTACCCATGCGTTGAGCTTGGCCGCTCAGTTCAATTGATTTGAAGGAGAAATTTTCTCGCAGCAGTTTTGTTATTTCGCTTTCCAGCTTTTTTTCTTTCTCTATATCCCGGAGGTTGGCGTTTTCTCTTCTTGATTTGTGTGAGGTAAAATCTATTTCCCAGATTTTCAGGTAATCATCATGTCTTTGGTTGAGTAGTGCTCGACCGATGTTTTTTCTGAATATGCTTCTTTCTCGGGGTGCAGGTTTGGTGGAATCGAAGTTCATTTTTGATTCGTCAAATAGATAATGTTCTGATATGCGCTTTCTGAAGTTACCATCTTTGCTGGTGCCTACTCGGACTATTCGGGGCTTACTTCCGCCGTGCCCCCAAAACTCGCCTTGCTCATAAAAGAAATAGATACCATTTTCAGGTAGCTCGTCGAGGTTGAATGGATATCGTATGAACGGCAGCTGTTCGAGTTGTTCGTGAAGCCATCTGCATCGTTCGGACATGACTATCACTCTATGTGATCTGCTTCTTGTGAGTGAACAGGGTCATTTTGCTTTTTACTCTGGCCTCTTTTAAGAGCCTTTCGTACAATGGATGAAAACGACCTGGATTGTAATAGAACCAAATTTCATCGAAATTGGCGAGTCTCTCCTCGAAGTTCTTGACTAGTTGCGTAAATTCTTGTTCAGAAACGGTATCGGGGTCCTTATCATACCATTCATGTCTTTCTTCGGGAAACCATACACCGTGTTTGTCGGAGAAAATGGCCCACATAACGCCCTTCTTTTTACATTCAATCATGAACCGTTGCGTGGGTGTTGCCGAACATAATTGGTCAGGTGTCACCTTTTTACCTGTGTCACAAAGTGAGTTGTCCTTTTTTGCAGAACAGTGCGTAATATAGATTCTCACTTCCTGTTCCTCTCATTATTGCACATGCGCGCGTACAATTGTCTCTTTTCGCTGTTTTTAAAAATAGCGCGCGCGCTTATAAGAAGCATCTGGTTGGCAGATTCATCCAATTCCAGCGCACGCTATTCTTTTTCTGCGGTTCTGATAATCTTGATTGTTTTGGCAAGGGTCAGGTTGGACGCTTGCTTCAGTTTGAAACTCGACACTAGTCTCTTCACGATCCAACCTTCGAATACCTCTGCACCATGTTCGCCAAGAACAAGTCCCAAGTTTTTGCGGAACAGTTCAGGGTCTTCGAGAATCGTGTCTTTTCTTAGGCCAACGTTTCTTTCCAAATGGGTCAGCAAGGCTTGTTTCCCGCTCAGTCCCAGCGTGTCTAGAATCTCGTCGATGCACAGTGTGATCTTGTGATCAATGCTGTGGTCCGCAGACATGGAACTTAGTTATAGAGTGAAACATATATAAACTTTATTTTTGACGAATCGTAACCTTTTTTGCCGACAAAAATGAAAGGAGGTGATATGTTTGAACTGGAAACTGTTTGTTACCCGACATTGGAAAGCAATCCTCTTGATGGCCATCGTTGGACTCGCCACTTTGTCAATCATCACCGTGAAGGCATATGCGGAACCCATAGACTCGCCAATCGGGCCATAAGACTAATACGCAAATCAGAGAAGAGTACGACAAAGGCGGGAGACGAATGCCCAAGAGTCTGGACGATCTTGACGTAAGAATCCTCGAAGGACTTGCAGAACACGGCCCGCGGAACATAGCGGAGCTTGCAAAGGAACTCCACATACCAAGGGGAACTGTCATATCTAGGATAGATCACATGTCTTCCTCTTTTTATCTGAGATTATTAACAACAATTTATCATACCAATCTTGGAATGAAGAAAGCAGTCGTGTTTGCGAAGGCAACACGTGGATATGAAGAACTTCTTTTCAACTGTCTGAAAGCAAACAAGTTCTATATTTATCTGAGCAGATGTTACGGAATGTTTGAAGGGTGTATATGCATCTACGTCATTCCGGTAGAACACACGAATGAGTTTGAGAATTTCCTGGAAGAAGTGCAAAAGCTGGGGGTAACGCAAAAGATAGATTTGCGTTGGTCAACTTGCTTTCACACAATCAACCTTACGAGTAACTGGTTTGACGGCGACACGAAAACTTGGGGTTTCCATTGGAAAAATTGGGTCGAAGAGATTTTCTCTGCGAACAATGAACTACCCTACACGTTGAAAGACCCTTCGAACTTCCCCTTGAAAGCCGATGAGACCGACCTTTTCATCTTGAAGGAATTGGAGAAGGACGCAACGGTAAGCCTCGCGTCAATAGCCAAGAAGCTCGGAACCTCGCTTCAGAACGTACGCTATCACTTCGAAAAGCACGTTATCACGAACGGGCTCGTCGAAACTTACCAAATGGCGATCCTCCCGTATGGCACAGCGAATTCAGATCTGCTATTTTTCATTCTCAAATTCAAGGATCAGGAAAAAATGGCCAAATTCGCCAAATCTCTCTTGGACAAACCATTTGTACCCATCTTGGGCAAGATACTTGGCGACAGCTCTCTGGTCGCCCAGATATGCCTTCCCAGACAGGAATTCAGAAACTTCATCGACGCACTATCGAATCTTGCCAGAGCAGAGTTCCTGCTTGACTATGTATACGTGTTCCAAGATCTACGGCAGGGAAGGTGGTCAAGAGAGACCATCCCTTACGAATTCTTCAAGAACGGATCCTGGGTTTACGAACACTCAAAACACTTGGAAGCGCTCCACAAGCTAGTATCAGGCAGCGAACCCCCTGGTCAAAGTTCGCGCGCGCATTGTTGAGGGGTAAGTTTTCGAGTCTTTTTTTTTTACCCCTCGTAGATTAGTCTTAGGTTCATTGTGAGGGGTAAGTTTTTGAGTGAATTTTACCCCTCGTACACTTGCTCACTATCCTATCCGTATCCTGTTCCAGTGGTATCTAGCTGTATCTTAAGCAGCTATAGGTTCCAGCCGTCCATTGGAAGCTTATTATTATTTACCGTCGTCCGTCGTGGTCGTCGTCTTGGTTAATGGTCGTCCGTCGTCGTCCTTGGTTGGTTGGTTGGATAAAACTTTACCTGAAGAAGCATGGGCGGAAAAGGTAGTAGCGAGCGTACGCGAAGCCATAAGGACCGAGGATAAGCGTGAAGAATTCTTTCGCCAAAAAGGATTGCCAACAACAAAAGAAGACTACGAGCGCGCACTAAGAAAAAAGAGACAAGACCCGAAAGCCAACCCATAAAATATGCCCCATGTCGTTTGACTCCGCAAATCTCCCAACGATGCGAGCATAGCCGTTTGCCCCAACCGGTCACGACGGCAACTTGAGTCACCATTAAATAGGTAAACCAGAAATTCTATGATCGCGCGTGCTTTATCCAGCTTGAAAGAAGTAGGAGATGGGAATGTGAGCCCTGATGGTGACGAGGATAAGAAAATATTGAGAGTGGAGACTGAGAAGCAACCAAAGTGTTTACACTGCAAACTTGACTGCCAATTCAAAGGGAAGGATAAGGGACCGAAAATCGGAGACTTGGTCAGTGCCCCAAAAGAATGTGGTTATCGGATGCGACTCCAAGAAACAGCAGGAAGGCTAACAACTAGTTTAAGTCAGCATGTAGCTGCTATGAATCGTACACTGGCTAATGTTCAGGCAATCAAACTTGGAGGACTAATCCGAGCGGAATTTGGAGCGATAACAGAACTAAACAAATACTACCAGCAGCAGATGGGGACGATTGCAGCCTCAGCAGCTCGACTATCTGAAATCAATCGGAGCCTACAGCTTAGGCCTATATTTGAATCCTATCAGTATCTCCAACCTCAATTTGAATTAGTCAGGAACGCTGCAAGGCTCATGTCCGTCTCTGCATCACTGTACTTCCCTTCCCAAGAATTCAAAGTGCTACAGAAATCGATCAAAATACCCAAAGAATCTGCTGCAATGAAGCTTATTGAGAGACTCATTGTATGTCAAAAAGGCAAAGACGGATGGACAGAATTCCAGATTCTTTGTAAGGAAATTCTTGCATACCTTTTTACTCCTCCACTGGTGGAACCTGTCGAACAAGAACGCACTGAGACAGGACTACACGTAAGAGACCTCATAATGGATATTCCTTATGCCCTGACAGGCTTCTGGGGCTATATCAGAGACAAATTCGATTCATCCGCTTTGGTAGTTGAATGCAAGAACTATTCGTCACCTGTTGAAGGAAATCAGATCGTTATTTCCTCAAAGTATCTAGGACGAAACAGACTCGGCAGATTCGGAATTGTATTGAGTAGATCAGACCCAGCCGAATCTGCACACAAGGAAACAAGAAGACTCTGGAACGAAGACGAGAAAATGATCCTATGTTTGAAAGACGATCACCTGATTAAAATGCTGCAATTGAAAGAGACAACAAAGAAGCCAGAAATCGTGATAGACAATGTCATTCATGAATTCTTGAGATCATTAGAATGACTTCTTCTTTGGCTTACATAAGTAGCGCGCATGCGTGTTCCTAAATTAGTTTGCGAAGTACCTTATGCTTCTTGCTTTGGTTGGTTTGTGAGTGTTTATGGCGGCTTGAGCTGTGAATAGCATGATGAGTAAGCAAAGTTGAGCATGGAACGTGATTTTAGCGAGTCCTCGGAGGTTATGTTGGGTTAAGCTTGCCAGATTCTTAAGTCGACTGAACACTCGCTCTACTGCAACGCGTTTCCTGTAGATTCTTCTGAACTGTTGGGGACCGTGGCTCCTGAACTTTCTGTCGATTCTGAGAATGCCTTTGACGCCTTTCATTTGGTTTCTCGGATATGGGATGACTGGCAGTGTTCCCTGATCGAGAGCTTGCTCTCTTAGGCTCTTTGAACTGTACTGCGGGTCAGCAACCAGCCTCTTAGGCTTCGCGTGAAGTGAAGCCTTCTCAAACAACACTAAGGAGTGTTTCTTTTCGTTCTCGTTTGCCGATGCGACAGTCATGGCGACGGGCAATTCGCTTTTAGCGTCTACTGCAAGGTGGAGCCTGTAACCCAGGTCTTTCGTTTTGGCGGCTCTTCCCACTCGTGATTCAGGGTCGCTGTAGCCTGTACGATTGTCGAGGTTTCTGCGGCTGTGAGCCTTGATGAACGTTGAATCCAACGCCAACGTTTCATTCTTGATTCTGCCCTTCTTGACAAGCACGTCCACCGCATGGTCAACGATTCGCATCAGCCTCTCAGGCCCAACCCTCTTCCTGAACCGGGAAAGGACAGCTATGCCGTATGGAGGTCCGTTTTCTTCTATGTCACAGATTCGCCTCAACCGCGGGTCCTTCCACAGTTGCCTCACAAGCATCCTGTCGCTCGGAACATGCCTCAATCTTCTGAGCAAATGAGCCTTGAAAATGCCAAGAGGGCTTCTAGGCGGCCTACCAACAGAATCCTTCGCATGATAAGCTTCATTAAGCACTTTCTCAGCAAATGATAAGTCGACCTTGCCAAACAAGGTCTCAAGAGTCCCGTATCTCCTCATGACTCACCTCAAGAGAGAGATACGCGACTCACCTATTACAAACAAAAATCGAATTTAGGAACAGGCATGCGCGCTATCCGCGCAATACTCATAAGGCTTTTCAGCCAAGTGATAGGGAATTGTGAAACAATGCGGAACCAATCTAACAGTCAACGCTCAGACCTAGTTCTTGAGAAAAGAATACGCTCCCTTGGTTTGACTGATACGCCTTACTATGTGACATTGCTTGGATATTTTTGTGAACATGCTAAGGCCATAGAATTACCATCAGAGAAAGAATATGAAAGCGCATCCAGAATGATCTCTACTCTCTGGAAAGGTTCTGACAAAGATCCTGCGGTCTTTGAATTTGCCGATCTCCTTGAACCTATACTCAGACAAATGTCCAAGAACCGAGATCACCGCATACATTCTTCCAAAGTCTTCATGCTCGGCTATTACATCATCAATGCGATTACGAAAATCAATCCACATTTTGATTTCAAAGCAAACAAGCCAAATCTTGCTTGGATGCTGTCTGCTACTTTCCATGACATCGGTTATGCTATCCAGGAAACAGAATTCTGGCTGAATAGGATGTTTGAGCAATTCTTAGGCGTAAATCCAAAATTCGCAGTGAGTATAGGTCAGATCATGCCTATGATATACTTGGATTTCATGCGCATCTTGAGTGCTTACCATCTTAACCCTTCTGCTGTCCTCTCCCAAAATCTTCTCAGCTCGGAAATTGATTGGATCTTCTACAACGAACTCAATTCGAAATTGATCGAAAAGAATCATGGCGTAATTAGCGCACTTATGTTGGCGCATCTGCTAGGTATAAGACAAGGTTTCCTTGAAGAGAGAGGAAACTGGGATTTCAAGTACAATCACCTGCCTGCCTGTCATGCCATAGCTGCCCATTGGCTTCCTTCCATCTCTATAAGATTCGCGACACATCCCCTCGCCTTCCTACTAGTATTATGTGACGAGATCCAAGACTGGGGGAGATACACTTCAAGCGAAGAATGCGAAGAAAATGATATAGTCTACCTCAGAGACGTGGAAGTATTGAACACCAATCCAATCAGCATCAAAATGTGCGTCAAGGCTTCGAGAGAACGTCAAAAAGAACTGCGAAACAAACTACTAGAACGCTTACATCCAAATGAAGCATTATCTGTTTCAATCACAAATGTTAGCGGAAACCCTATTGTCAAAATCAAGAAACAGACCTAGCCACCTAGTAGCTCTTGCCCTCTGCGCCACTACCTTCGTGGATTCTGAAGCGCGTGCACTATGTCTTTATCACAAGCTGGACACGTTAGCCGCTCACTATTCAAAAGAAACAGATATTACTCTAGCTGCAATTGACAAAAAGTCAAGAAGAACGAACTATAAAGTGTGTGGAAGAGAGAATGGAAAAACATCGTCCTTGGGTTCGGAAACACTTCTACCAGATGTTCATAGTGACAGGGTTGCTGATTACAATTCTAGGAGGGTTGCTTCCTTATTGGATATTTGCTGGGGCACCCAATTACTCCTTCAAACCAGGATTTAGCGGATTCGGTATCGCTAGAAATGAGACAACCGTCTTACCGACATTAATGGTAGTTGGGTTAGGAGCTGAACCGCCAGAATTGTGGTTCGAGTACTTCTGCGCATGCTCTATGAATGGTACGTATAATTTTCTGTTCTTCTTTCCCTTTAAGATTGTGAGTGAGGAGGGGAATTCCACAGACATATCATTCAGAGCAACTCAGACAGGTTCTGCCGTTTGGCTTAGCCTCAACATAAATGATGTTTACCTTGGGTCGAGGGATATAGAAATCTGGGGCGACCTTTCAATCGAGAACACTTTTCAATCGGGAAGCGCACGCTAGAGCGCCCAATAAGCCAGGACGGATAGTTGATGGCCACGCACTCACTTTTGGCGTGCTTCCTTGGGCCTTCAAGATGATACTGCTTCATAGCCAAATAATGCGCGCGCAGCGGACTAAAATGGTCAGGACTATTCTCCGGCGTCAGAAGCCGATACCATTCCCTATGGAAAGGCGCATTCATGTAGCCAAGAGCAGCCGTGTATGCCTCAAGGCTTCTTCTTGTTGCGAGCTCTAGCATAGGCTTCTGAAGCTGCAATAAGTTGTCTCCGTTCCTCCTCAGTTAGACTCCCCCATATATCCTCATCTGATGGACCTACCGCCTTAATCTCAATCGGGGCCTTAGTGACTGCGCCTATGCTCTGCATGATGTCAATGAGTTTGCCCTTAGCCTCAAGAATCGTGCGCAGCGCGCCAACTTTCGCGTTGCTGTTAGGTGCTTTCGCATACTCCATCCACGCGGCTGCCGACGCTTCACGGATACTTCCTATCGTCTCATCCAAGATAGTGTCATCATCCGGCCTTATGACAAGATGCAACCACGTCTTGCGTCGGGTCCAGTCGGTGACGATTGCAGATATGGAGAGGTTCTGAAACAGCGGATTGTGCTTTATCAAATCCTCAGCTACGGCATGAACGCTGAAGCCTCTGACCATGCGCTTGACAACTTCGATTCTACGTGCTAGAAGGTTGCGGTTCAAGGTGGGTATCCCCCTTTTCTATGCAGTTCTGCATTTTTATCGTGAATATTGCGATTCGATGGTTGCGTGATTTGGTTACGTAGTCCATTCTGGCGAGTTGGTTGAGCGCGCGGCGCGCGCTAGGCCGTTGCTAAATTCGGACAAAAATGGATTTTAAAGAGTCTGCGTTTTTTCTTGTCATGTATCGATGTTTTGACGGAGGGATAATTGTCGAATAAAATCTGTTAAAGTCTGAATTTAGCAACAAGCTGGCCCGCATTTCTAACGCGTGCTATTTCAGAATCACCTCACAATGCGTAATCATCTTTTGTTTTTTCTTTTGCTTCTTCTTTTGTTTCGTTCCATACGTCGACTGCGAAACCGGTTAGAGCCCAGCGATGTCCCCGCTTTTCAGCTACATGCTGCCCGATTTCTTTTTCCAATCGACGATTCATAGCTTTGATCCTGCGAAGCACCTGAAACCTGTTAAGCCGAAACTGAAAGAGCCGAGACGCAGTATTCTTCGGAAACAAGCCATCCGGCTGAGATTGAAACAGCAGCTCCAGAATCTCTGCATCGACTTCGTCTGCACATGCGATTCTCTGAATGAAAGGCTTCTGAAAATTGAACATGTCCTCAAGACCTTTGAACATAGTTCGCTGCATCTGCTCAACATGCTCAATTCGGTCTAGAACCCGCTTAAGCAACTGCTGATTGTATTTCAAACGTCCAGTTTTCTCAGTCTGAGAACGCTTTTTCGCTATTTTCGTGACATTAGCTTCAGCCGCTACCATAACATCACGCACGTTTCAGGCAAAACCGCATGTTCAGAACATCAGTATCTAAGCATAGACAACCTACATCAGACACTCTCAAAACACACGTTCGTGAAAAGCATGGGCTTTTCCCATGCCCTTGGACATGGCCGAAAAAGGCTTCTGTGCGCGCTCTCGCAGACAAAGTGAAGCTACGTAACATAACTAGGAACCTCACTTTCAGGCCTTTCCCGCAGATCCGGTTGCGGCTGCACCAGTTTACCGAGTACATCGGAAAGCCTATCAACCGAACCGATCAGTCGCCCTACATTCTCAGCAATAATGTCTACCTTCTGCTCCAGATTCGCGAGAATAACAGGCGCCATCACCGCATCAACGGCCAGCTGCTTCTGACTATACTCTCTGTGAGCTCTGCGATCTGGCGGACTCTTATCCAGCTGCCCGACACCATTCACCTTAACTGTCCCGGCCCTAGCCCACTCCTCAGCTTCCGGAGTGAAAACCTGCCAAATCGGCTTATGCAACGGAGTTCCCTCCTCACTGAGAACCATGCCAAAACGATTCTCCAAGGACGCCCTCATGCGCTCGACTATCTGTCCAGCAGTGACCTCAAGCTCGTCAACATCGAACCCCTTCAGCTTCCCGGGATGAATGATGATACTCCGACTAGTCTTGACAACACGAAGATTCCCAAACTTAAAACCAAGCTTCTCCCAATTACGGGGCTGCCCCAACTTCTGCCAATCAATATGACTCTTCTCAGACTCGATAATCCCATATTTGACAGGATAATCCTCCAAAACACAAACGGTACCACGAAACACGCTCTCACTCCCGGTGAGAAGTTTTGAACCGTAAGGTGTGAGAGAGTAGAGTTTCACGGCATCGACGGTTTGGAGTCTTAGAGCTTCCATGTCCACAAGCTTATTCTTCCAATAAGTAACGTTGCTCTTGCAGCATCCCAGATCCCGAGCAACTTCAGAAGCTGTGCAATCAGCCCCAAGTTTCTTCAGGATCTGCAAACCTGACCCTGAGAGTTCAAAAGACTTGTTGAACTCTTGAACTCGTCTCTTGCGACGCGAGGAATCCTTGTAAGCTCTCTCAGCAGACACCAAGAAATGCTACTCCACTTTGACACTGTGCAATTCTCTGCAACAGAACAGAAGATAGTTGCGCCAGCTGTCCACGTCTATCGCCGAGTGCTCAGGGTTCTCAACCTTCAACAGGCTGCCAGTCATTCTGACCGTTGCCCTTTCTCAGAATACTTAGTGCATCTTGCACGATCTGCTTCAATTCAGCAACGATGTCCTTGGTAGTCTCGGTCATGGCTTTCTCTCCTTTTCTTGGTCAGGCGGGATTGGCCAGATTGTGATGATGTTGTTGGCTTCTGCGACTTGAACACGCTTGAGTGGTTTGCCGAATATCTTCTCGTTGTAGTCAAGCCATGCCTTTGGAAGGCTGATAGCTCGGCTTTCCCCCACTCTGATAATCTTTCGGATTTGCGGCATGTCACTCACTTCGTACAAAGCTATAAGCGTCCATCTCATATACCGCAATTGGGACTAAATGTGCGTGCTTCAAGGCTCAATGAGATACTGTGGTTTCTCTTCCGTTACGGAGGGGAAGAGGGCCTAACATGGAGGCAGATGGTTGGTGAGCACTTCAGGTTCGATGGGCAAGTTCTCCAAAAGGAGCGCTGTTTTCCCCGTCAGACACTTGACCGTCACCTTAAGGAATTGATCAAGCAAGGCCGCATAGAGAAAGTGCAAGAGAGAAGGAAAGCAACTGAACGAGGTAGACAGTCCACACGATATAGAATAGCCAAGAAGCATTGGCAGAGCTGGGGATGTATGTGTCTGCGACTTCCTGCTAGGAGTGTGGGTAACACATTCTTCCTTGGGACAAGAAAGAGAAACTCAAAGACAAAAGGATCATATGTGAGCCTGTTCCCCGAGGAAAAGGCAAAAGCAAGGAGATATCTAGCTCAGCTGAAGCTGGAAAAAGGAGCCTGATTTGGGCTTCTCTGACACAAAAGGTAAACATATATTTACTTAACCATTTCTAGGTGGAAGACGTTTCCTCTGCTCCACTCTTTGACTTTCTTGAGCATTGCTTTTGCGGCGAGCCCTTTGAAGCATTCCAGATTCTGGGTCTTGTCCCATATCGTGCCATAGCCTGTTTCCACCTTCTCATTAGGCAGAACGATTCTAAGGCAGATGGCGTAGGTTCTATAGTTTCTTTGTCTTTCCGGGATTTTCAGGTCCCAGAGCAGAAACCTTCCTCCGTCTTTTGGGACTCGATTGACCTGGTTGAAGACCTGTAGATGCTGTTCTTTGGGATGTACATGAGACAGAAGAAGGATGTGCACACTTCGAAGGTTTTCGGCAGGAATTTCATTTCTGCGGCGTCCATCACGATTTTGAGGTTGTTATTCTTTGTTTCTTCCAGTTCTTCTTCGTTCGTGCCGATAGCGACTACTTGTTTGCCATTCAGTTTGCGGATGATCCCTTCTCCGCCTCCTCCGATGTCAAAGGATGAAACCGTCAGTTTTCACGGGCACCAATCGTATTGACTGCACTTTTGCCATGTGCCTGAATTTCCCAAATAGTTCATCTGCCCGCAGTTACATCTGCTCTAGTAGTTTCTGGTCCTTTTTCTTTCTAGCCAGTTCTCTTGCTCAGCAGAGTTTTTCCAGCGCTTTCTGAAGTTTTTCCTGCTCAGCGTCTTGTCCTTCCTCGTTCAGGAGCGGTTAGACTTCTTCCTCTTCTGTGTTCATAAATGGCGTCTGCGTGTGAACGTATGCCCGTGTTCGGATCAAAAAACTGCTGACATTTAACGCCCGTATCCTGGATTGCGTGTTTGAGTAAACCTTTAACGTGCGGTCCCGTGTTATTTGAGAAAAGGGGGGACGTGGTAGGAATGATCGTTGACCTTGTTCTTGCCAACACGAGAGCCTACGTGGACGGCGAAATTGTTGAGTGCTCGATAGCGGTTGAGGGCAAGAGGGTGTTCAAGATTGGCAGAGATGTGAACATGCCGAAGGCTGACGTCAAAACTGACTTGAAGGGTCTGCTTGTTCTGCCTGGCTTGGTCGACGCTCATGTGCATCTGAGAGATGAGGGGAAAGCATACAAAGAGGACTTCTTCACCGGCACTGCAGCGGCTGCCGCTGGAGGGTTTACGACTGTTCTCGACATGCCCAATAACAGTCCTACTACGATGAGCGCTGAAGCGTTGAGGCAAAGGGTCGCGACTGCGGAAAATCGTATCTTGGTGAACGTGGGCTTCTATTCTGCCTTCCCAAATAGCGTCGGAAGCTTGCAAGGAATTGTTGAAGAGGGTGTTGTGGGGTTCAAGCTGTTCATGACTGAGCAGATCGGCGGGCTGGACATTCAAGACGATGATGCGTTGTTGGAAGCTTTCAGGACTGTGGGCAAGTTGTGTTCTTTGACCGCCGCGCATGCTGAAGACGAATCTACTCTGAAGCGGGCTGAGGAACAGTCCAAACGTTCAGGCCGGAATGATGTTAACGCTTTTCTGAAGGCCCACTCTGAGTACGCAGAAGTGAAGGCGGTGAACCGTTTGTTGAGCGTCGACAGAGAAGCTGGCATGTCCCTGCATTTCTGTCATGTGAGCACAAAGAATGGTTTGGACGCGATTGTCTGGGCGAAGAAGACTGGTTTGCCGGTGACTTGTGAAGTGACTCCTCATCATCTGTTTCTGTCTTCTGAGGATTTGCGGAGGGTCGGCACATTGGCTGTCACTATGCCGCCTGTCCGTGACAAGGTGCACGTGGAGGCTTTGTGGGATGGTGTAAGGAACGGTTCTGTTGACATTGTCGCCTCAGACCATGCACCACACGTTTTATCTGAGAAGGAGGCTGAAAACGTGTGGGACGTTAAGGTAGGGGTACCAGGGTTGGAGACTACGCTTCCATTGTTGCTGACGGAAGTGAAACGGCGGCGGCTATCTATAGGTGATGTAGTCCGGCTTATGTCTGAGAGACCTTCAGAAATTTTCCGTATCAGGGGTAAAGGCATGCTGAAAAGCGGGTGCGACGCTGACTT
>Ga0315284_10008458_pt1 | contig 14702 bp, 10 predicted proteins | sample YL17G09_16_MG_FD_203696 | JGI IMG/M metagenome (GOLD analysis project Ga0315284, IMG submission 203696) | Sediment microbial communities from Yellowstone Lake, YNP, Wyoming, USA - YL17G09_16 | ecosystem: Environmental > Aquatic > Freshwater > Lake > Sediment | place: USA: Wyoming | collected... | reverse complement strand
CCAGCATTTCCCAGGCGCAATCCTGATGCCCTTCGATGGGCCGGTTATGGCGTTGAAACTTCTCGCCTTCGCCGTGGTGCGCTTCCTCGCTTTCAAACGTCAGCATCCGCTGGTCGTACCAAAGCTGGTTTCCAGCTTTCTCAAGGCGCAGCCCAAGGCACACGTCCTCGAAGGAAAGCCCGTCAAGGCACTCATCAAAGCCATTTACCGAAAGCAGCGTTTCCACCGGAGCGGCGAAAGAGCATCCGAACAGGTAGCTTGAACTGCACGGCACAGGACCGTTGACGCCTTCGCGCCAGCGTGAATCATGGCCCGCTGGATGATCGGCGAAGTGCGTGATGTTGCCTTTGTCGTCCACGGTCAGTTCGTTCACCTTCCGATATGCTCCACAGACGACCCGCTTATTTTCCATCGCGTCCTTCACCGCCATGAACCAGCCAGGGCATAGAACGCTCACGTCATCGACGAAAGCAATGTAGCCGTCGGGCGCGAGGCAGATGGCCGTGTTGCGCGCATTGCTGGCGGCAAAAGCGTCATGGTCGGTAAGCCGATGCGCGCCCTGCCACGGGGTAGGTTTTGGATTTCTTCCAAAGCACGTGCCAATATATCCTAGCCCGTGCTCAAATGCTCTCCTGGAGCAGTTGAAGTCAACCACCGCCACCCGCGGCAGAACACCGCTTCCGACCTCTCGCCGCAAAGACGAAAAGAACCACTCAGAACGCGGCTCCTTCCGGCTCGTGATGTACGCGACAGTCAAATGCACGGAGTCATTTTTTGTTGAAGCTCGACGTTCGGAATCTTAATCCAACCGCATGCCTCATCGTTCACACCGAACGTCACCAGCCACTCATCCTTGTCAAGCAATGAGCCACAAGGGAATACCACCAGAGGACCACCGTTCAGCCTCGGGTCGTCATCGCTTCCAGCCAGCAGCGGGAACTGCGTCATCGTCACCACGCGAAACGGAGCCAACGCCTCGAACATGTATGCGCCCATGTAATATCTGCGCTGCTTCTTTTTCCACGGAAGCGATGAGTGGAAAAATGTCAGGTAGTTGTCGCCAATCTTAACAGGCGGAGTTCCACCGCGAATCTCACCATATTGCCACAGCGCAGGCTCTGGTGATTTGTGCGGAATCGGATTCTCAGGCTCGTAAAGGACATGTGGCGAGAAGGAATAAACAATCATCCACTTGTCATTGTGTCGAAACCAAATCCAGTTCTTCTCGGATCCTTCCTCGTCGGAATGGTTTTTCCCATTGTGCGGAAACACTGTATCGACGTGCTTCCACGCTGCCGTGAATCGGCTCATGGCCTGTCGCGCTGCGTAGGGCCGTCGCTTTTCCCAAACGCAATGGGCGACGTGGAAATGGCCTTCATGCCAAACAACGCGAGGGTCTTCCTGTTGCATCACGGGCGGCACGTTGAACTTGAGTTCTGTCGCGGGGCCAAGATTCATCTGCACATCCATCTTATGAGCGCAAAGTGTCGAGTGCCACTTCTCGTGCGGTGTCCGATCCCAGCGCCGCGTCACGAGCCATCTCTGGCCGGCGTCGTCCACGGCCAGTCCAGGATTGAAATGCACGCGATGTTCCGTGAGTTCAAGCCCGTCGAACATTCCGCAATCCCAAGGCGTCTGTTCAAGCACGGACGGAATCGAAGCGCGGCATTGCTTCCATGTAATCACTGACTGGCCAAGCTTCTTAAGCCTGACGAACTCCCGCTGCCAGTGCGTTTCCGCTTCATCGAACTTGGCGTCAATGTCTCGCAACTCGTAAATCTTGGCATTTCCGTTGACGTTGGGTTTATTCCCTCGAAGAAGATCAATCAGCGAGCCATCATTGCACCCGTGAAAAATCACGGAACCTCGCTGCTTGAGTCGCTCCGGCACGCGGGGGTCTGCCACTGACATTGTGATTCCTGTATTCCTTGGAGCATGAGCGAAAAGGACGTTAGCCCGATGAATAGCTCCATGAGTATCCTTTGAAAGCACTACATCCCAAGGCGCAACACGAGCCAGCATTGCACGCACTGAATAGTCCAAAGCGTCGTGAGGATACACCGCCACACCATTCATGTGCTCCCCGTCTGCCATTTCAACCATGTGGCCCATGAACGGCATTCCACCTTTGAAATACTCGCTCTGAATCGAATCGAGCCAGCATGGCACCAGCGGTGTCACGTCCGGTTCCATCCATAGCCACGGTTGGCCAAGTCCGTACATGAATCGAGCGGTGTTCTGCCAGGCCCAGTTCGGCGCATCGGGCCATTTGTCGGATGGCGGCTTGACGTAGCTGAACTTGGAAACGGAGCCTCTGAAATATTGCCGCGCAAGCGGCTCCACGGCAGATATGTCAGTGCCATCCTCGAACGAAAGAACCACATCGTGGTCCGCTCCTCCGTCCAGTTCCAGCGCCCACTCAAGATTACGCCGTTGCAAGTCGGCATCTTTGGAGCAGAAGGCAACTACGCAAATCACCGCACCGCCCCCGACTTCTTCGCAATCCGCTCCATCACGTCAAGCATGGATCCCTTCTCGTCGTCATCGCTCGCCGCAGAGCCACCCGCGCCAAGGTCCGGCTCGCCACCGCGCATCGACGCAATCTCCTCCTGAAGCCTTTGCACAAGCACGCGCTGGGTCAGGAACAGCTTGCGATACTCAGACCCGCTCATCGCCCATGCGGCCATCTCAGCCACGTCCTCCTTGCTCAAATCGGCAGCCGTAATCTTGCGCACGCTCTCAAGGCGCGTTTCGACGGCCTTGTTCCATTCGTCGTTGCCATCCACCTTGCGAAAGATTTCGATGCCCTTTTCGTCATCGGTGAACCTTGGCAGGACGGTCTTGAGAGCTTTCTCGATGTTGCGCTGCTGGTGCTCTACAGCCTGGGTCTTCTCTGCTTCCGTGACTTCAGCCAGGCGCGTCTTGTTCACCTTCCAGTTGGCCACTTCGCCAGCCCGATCCGTCGAGAGCCGGTCAGCGTTGTCGATGGCCTTGATGAACTTGCCGCGCTCCACTTCATCAAGTTCGCCAGCAATCTCGTTGAGCCTGCGATTGCGCTGCGCCGTCTCTGGCAGCGAGAGCAGGGCTTCAACCTCGGGGCCGGCTTCCTTGGAAACGAACTTTGAGGCCGTGGCGATTTCCTTGGCCAGCGGGATGTCGAACTTGGCCTTGAATCGCGGGTGCTCCGTGATGGCACTCTTGTCCACGATCTCGCTGAGTTCCTCAACCTGCTTCTTGTAAGCGTCGATGGCGGAAGAATCCGCGGCATTCTTGAGCCGTTCCTGCGCAACACCAAGCTCCACCTCCAACTTCTCGGCGCGAGCCGCCTTCTGCTCTGCCGCGTGAGCCTTGGCTTCGATGGCCCGGAATCGGTCTGCCGCCTTCTGCGACATGCCAGTGGTCTGTTCCTTGATGGCCTTCTCGCGCTCGGCATCGACCTCTGTTTTGGAGTCAGCCTTGGCCTTCTTGGAGAGTAGCGCGTCGGGAATATCCAGACCGGATTTCTCGGGAGCCTTCTCTGCCGCCCTGGCTGCCGGCTTCGCTGGCTCTGCCGTGGCGGGCTTGGGCGGCGGCTGTCCGGCGTCCTTGGCAATGGCGGCATCAACCTCGGCATCGAAGTCCTTGCCGAAGCCGGTGTCTTGAACTGCTGCGGCAGTCTTGGCCACCATTTCGGCTTGGAGCGTGGTTTGGGACGAAGGCATTTCAAGTGCTTCTGGCATATTATTTTGGTTCCGGCAAATCCACTCCCCACGTCGTTGTCACTTCATCCAGCGCGGATGGAAGCGGTTCGGCGAAAGAGCGTAGCATGTTCATGGCTTCACGGAAGCCTTCAATCTGGCCAAGCACTCGGGTTGCCCCAAAGCCGTCGGCCACGGGGCGTTGCTGCTTATCTGGGGATTCAGACTCCATCACAGCAAGCATCTCCTGAATCGTCGGCTGATTGAGCATGTCCAACGCCATCGAGAGTCGTTCAGGATTCTTGCGCCAGTCGATGATGGTCATGGGGTATTCACTGTTGGCCGTTTCCCAAACAAATCACGCAACGCCTCGTTTACGAACGTGGAATAACTCTTCCTGCGCTTGAACAGGCGACGATACGCCAGTGCGCTCTTGCGAATCGCTTTGGCGTTTATCTCGTCAAGTCGGACGTGCATCTGACCCACAATGGTTCAGAATGGAGCGGTGGCAAGATTATTCTTGACGACGTTCCATGCTTCGTGATTTGCTCATGGCCGATGCGATTCATACCGCCATTTTCAAACTAGCAAATTTGCACTCGCTCCGGCTGGGGTTGGTTCCCCAACCAACCCGTATGAACTGACGGACGCGAGTGCTTTCAGGTGATACAATGAAAAACACAGTCACAGCACTCCCACCATCCCGCGCACGCTCAAACGGCATCAGTCGTTCAGTTCAAATCAAAGCGCCGAACTTCCAAACGGCAATCTTCGAGATTGTCGGCACGGCTCCGCTGGTCATCCATCGGTTCAGTGCCAAGACCAAAGGCGAGATGAAGCAGAAAATGGAGACCGGCAAATCCGCCTCGTCTAAAAAGAATCGAGAAGCAAAGTCCACAGACGAACTTTACAACGAATCGAAGTATGTCAGCCGCGAAGGCTGGGAGGGCTTTCACGCTGCCTCAGTTCGTAACGCGATGATCTCGGCATGTCGTCTCGTCAACTTCAAGATGACGCTGGCCAAGATGAGCGTGTTCGTAATCGCTGACGGAGTGGACGCAACGGAGCCTCAGATTCCACTGATCCGAATCATCGGCAAGTCCATCAAGCAAGAGGACATGGCCCGCGTTCAGACAGGCCAGCCGTATGTGACCGTTCGGGCGGCGTACCACGATTGGACTGCAAAGATTCACATTCGATGGGATGCGGATCAGTTCAGCGTTGATGACGTGAGCAATCTCCTGTCTCGCGTAGGAATGCAGGTTGGCATCGGCGAGGGACGGCCCGACTCGAAGAACAGCGCAGGAATGGGATGGGGAACATTCATGATTAAGAACCATGAAGAAAAACAAGATAGTCGCTGAACTTCACAGGATTGCCGATAGTAACGACGGAGCTTTGCTGCCTGAACTGGTGGTGTACTCCGCTCGTAAAACTACGTCACCGCTCCATTCGTGTTTCACTTGGGACAACACCAAAGCCGCGCATCAATATCGACTGTGGCAGGCAAGGCAGTTGATCCGGGTGAGCGTCCAGATTGTGCCAGGGACAGAGAACATCACGGAGCGGATTTGGGTTTCTCTCTCGCCCGACCGGGAGAACGATGGCGGGTATCGGTCGCTCATTAGCGTGATGAGCGACAAACAGCTTCGAGAGCAGTTGCTTGAGGACGCAATGGCGGACATGAAATTGTTCGCTGACAAATATCGCCGCTTGTCTGAACTCGCAGTGGTGTTCACGGCGATGAAGAAGGTTCGCAAGAAGTAGGCGCGGCAGGCAAGGCGCGGCGAGGCACGGCGGGGCGGGGCGAGGCTTGGCGAGGCATGGCGGGGCATGGCAGGCGCGGCGTGGCATGGCAGGGCGGGGCGCGGCGCGGCGAGGCAAGGCGGGGCATGGCAGGCGCGGCAGGGCGTAGCAAGGCAAGGCTTGGCGAGGCATGGCAGGGCGAGGCCGGGCGAGGCAAGGCGGGGCGTGGCTCAGAATGGCAGGCAAGGCAAGGCGCGGCGAAGGGTGGACGGGACAGGACGGGAATGGATTGGTAAGAAACGGCTCATTCAGCCGCCGAAGATTTTTCTGAGGCGGCTTTCTTTTTAAGTTCAACAGCAGCCGCAGTCTGCTGTGCGTTCAAACTTATTTTGGACGCCGTAGAAGCATCTGACAAGTGAAGTGATTGGTTTTGCTTTTGCTCCTTGAGCCGAATCATAGCGTCAGTCTTTTCCTGCTGCATCCGCAACTTGTTGTCCAACTCGATTTGGTCGAGCCTGCCATTGCTCATCATATCTTGCTGGCGTTGCTGCATTTGAACGGCTTGCTTTTGCTTCTGCTGCATCGCCTGTTGAACACCCTTTTTTAACTGCTCGGTGATTTGGCCAAGCTGCTCGAATTGCTGCTCGAAGACCTTGAACAATTTAGCCTGCGTCGGGTCCATCTGCATCTTCGACAGATGAAGTGCGATGTGCGGGCCTGCCGCGTCGAGGAACGAAAGTACCTGCCCCGGATCTCCACCACCACCGTTGTTCTGGGGATTCAGCGAATTGACTGCATCGCCTGCTGCCTTGAGATGGGTCGCCGAGTGGATCGCGTTATTCTGGCTCTGCGTCCATCGAACTGGCGCCCCCATGTGAAGAACTGCGTTTTCCATGATGGCCCACGCCTGCTCGTCCTGAAGATTCTGGCTCATCTCCTGTTTTGGATTCCATCGAGCGACAGCCTCGGTTCCAGCCATGACAGCGATGGCATCGTCCAGCCACGCCTGGCGCCCTGCCTCGTTGAGCATCGGCACGAACTGCGCCGTTTGGAGGACGGTCTGTTGCCGAAGAAAAATCGAGCCGTTACCGATGTTGCGGGTGGCCCGCACGGACTTGAGCTTTTGCAGCTTCACCTTTGGAACACCCGCATCAATGCACGCCTGCTGGAAATCGAGCGCGCAAGAATTCTGCCCGCCGTTGTCTGACATGAGATTCGGATTGAGAGCACGTTTTGCGATCTGCTCGAATAAGCAATCCAGTTGCACGTAAAAGCGATTCACGGCGCCCTTGCCAAGCGCGGCCTCCTTCGCCGCATCGTATGTGACCTGTGTTGCCGTGGCCGGATTGCCCTGCTCCTTCATCAACGGCTTTCGATACTGGCCAAGATTGGATTCAAGCTTGCGCGTGAGTGCCTGTTCCACCGCCAGTCCTTCCTCCATGCGCCCAGTAAGTCCCCATTGCTGAATCTCGACGTTGGGCGGAAGGATTGAGAGCGGACCAAGGTGCATGATAGCCGCATTGGTTGCCGCCTGCTGCGTCATCGGCCTCACCAGCACGCTCATATTGATGAAGGCGTTGTCCACAACGGAGCAGTTGAGCCGATTCTTGATTTCGATAAACGGGTAGAGCTTTATCGCGAGACCCTTGATAGAGTGCCATGTGCCATCCCCGATATCGTAAAAGAGCGGCGAGACGACCTGACGGAACGAATCGAATCGACCGATCTTTTTGTAGAGAAAAACATCATCCGGCTTCTCACCACTGCTGCGTCCATCGCGCTCCTCGATGATAAGATGAGTCACCTTATTGCTGAATTCCTTCACGAAGATGTGGGCGATTTGGACGGTGGCCGATCTGCTCATCTGGTAAAGGTCGTGATTGCGCAACTCCTGCTGCATCAATTCCCAGTCCAAAGATGCCCCGGTTGAAGCGGAGCTTTCCGGCATGGCGCGCCCACACGCTTCAAGCACGGCGGATGGATTCCATCCAATGCTTTTAGCCCGTTCAACGTCCCGAATCGGGTTGTAAAGTTCAGATACCGTGCAGGTCTGGCGCACAACGATGATCTCCAGTTGGTCCGGGTCGGATGGCGTCTGGTCGGGCACCAGCACGCGGGATTGTCGAACGCCCTTGAATTGCCACGATGTCTTGTCGGGCCACATGGCAAACCCTTTTCCGTACGCCACCATGTCGAAAAGGATGGCCTGCATGTTCCAATCAAATCCCGCCCACTCCTTCACGAGATCGTCGAACTTCTGTGTCACGATACGGCTCCATTCGGTGCGCTTCTGTGAATCATCTTCGCGCACCTCCAGCTTGCAGTACGTGTCTGACTCCGCGAACAGATCGTAGAACGGCGTCATGGCGTCTCCCAGCATCGCTTCGCCTTCGCGAAAGTTTACGTTGGTGCGTTGGCCTTGGCCCTTCGCTCGTAGTTCGGAGTATGAAAATGGCGCATTTCCATCGAGCATCCCTTTAACGTGCGCGTCCACCTGAGCGCGTTCTCGGTTGGCATAAATCAGGTTGGCGACGAGGGCGCAAGCCTTGGATGGGTCGGAAAGACGTTGCTTTGGAACGCCGGTCTTGTCGGGCTTCTTGAGGTTTAGAATGTCGAGTGAAGGCGGTAAATCCAGCATGGTATTATTTCTTCCAGCAGTACGCTGGCAGTAGAGTTTTCATTTCGTCAGTCATCTGCTTTTGCAAAATTTCTATTGGGAACCATATCGCTGCCTTGAGCGTGCAACCACAAGCAAAACAGGTGTGAAGATTCGCATCCACGGCGGTCTTCGAGTCGCCCATGAAACCCACTATCGCTTCTCTCAAATCCTTCTCAGCGCACGTTGTGCATCCGTCAAATTTCTGGTTCATTGGACACGACAGGCAAATCGCCGCCCGCCGCTCCGCCTCGAACTGCTCCACCTTCGGGGTGCCTTTTAGAAACCAAGATCCGAGGGTTAAGGTGGCACTTACCACATCCTGAAACGTAAGACGCCGGTGCCCGCTCATGGCAACGCCGGCCTCGTGCTGGCATGTGCCTGGCGGCATGTGGGAACAAAGCTGCGCCTCGACTTGCTCTCTGAATACGTCCGGGATACCCAATTTGTTTGCGGCGCGATGCTTCTCGGATGCCGCTACCAGTTCCCCAAAACTAGCGGCGGCAATCCACGTCTTCGTCTCCGGGCACAGGTAGCGGAAACCTCCCGGTGGCACGGTGCCAGGATCTAATAGTTTAAGCATCAACGTAACTGTTGGCGGGATTGTAGATTTCGTGAGCGGCGTTGCACTGGTCGATCCAGTCTGTTCTTTTGGACACTTTGGGCATCCCATTCATCGCTCCTGGTGTAAACCCAAATCGTTCACGGCACAACTCCACAAGTATCAGGAATGCATCGGCTCCGTCCGGTGAGAAGCCAACACGAGATTTCATGTCGCGCTTGCTCTCGACCTTCATTTTCATTGCAATCCCTTTCACCGTCTCGTACCTGCGAGCAGTGAGTTCCTTGGCGATTTCTCCGGGTAATCCCTTGATCTGTCCCGCTCTGACAAAGTGCCTTCCTATCGCCCATAATTCTGTCACCTTGTTGTGAAATGCTTCATCACATCGTTTTGAATCTTCTTCTGAAACAAGTCGTTCGCTTGGCTTTTCTCCGAACTTGACGGGAAGGTAACGAGACGACCATACGGCGGAAAGGATCGAACCGAAGGCCAATCCTCCGGGACCACTACAATCCACGCCGACGTTTTCGGGGAGGCAATGTTCTTCTCTGGCAATCTCCGAGAGTTGCCGCGCCGTTTGAACGTCTCTCGGCTCGCCCGCTTTGGTAAGCGATATGTTTTCATGGACATATCTGTAACCCTTTATCTCCAATGTCGGCAACCCGTTGTTGTTCCTGCCGAACAGGCCGACTATCACTGCAAACTTATCTCCGTCTGTAGTGAACGCTGGGTCTGCCGAGATGCACTTGGTTGGAGGTTCCAGCCAAACGGCGGGCGCGTGAGCGTCTCCACGCATAAAATCAACATCTGAGAACAGAACATTTTCTCTGCCTTCAGGCGTCGGGAATGATCGACACATGCGCCAGAATTCGGCGGAGTCAGGACCATAATCTTTACGGTGATTGGCGAGATTCTTGGAATTGTATATCCCCGGCCAACGGTCCTTTCCTTCAGTAATGTTTGGACTCTTCATCCCGTCCAAGTGCAGGCAAATGCCGTGCTCAGTTTCCCACTCCTTGTCATCAACTGTAATCGATCCGTATCCCTTCTTCGGCCTTGCGAACACACCGAAGGCGTCGAAGATGGATTTGAAGTTTCCGAGCGCGATGAGTTGGAAGTATGGATTGAGCGCGAGGTTCGATAATCCTGCGGTCAGAATTGCTTCAGTCAGTTCAGGAAGCTCATCGGCAATCAGGAAGACCCGCTTATTCTTTGCTCCAATCAGTTTTCCAATGGCATCCTTCTCATCCTTCTTTTCACCAGCGATGCAGGAAATCCCCTCCTTGTCGTTGAACACACCGCTACCGTCATTGGTGCGGATTATGTGAAGCGACTCGACCAGTTTTCCAACGCCTTCGAGTCCTGCCGATGTGTAGTAAGCCTTCACGCTGCCCCATATTCGTTTGCCGGATTCCTTGAGCGAAGTGGACGTGCAAAAGACCAGCGTATCCTTTGGCGCGGCGAGCCAGTTGACGATTGCCCATACTGCAAAAAAGTCAGTTTTCCCGCTGTTGTGATGGATGGAGCCTTCAGCAAAGTAGTGGTGGTGAATCGGAACTTGAATGTCGTAAAAATACTTGCATCCGGTCCTTGTTATACTTGACACCGCGACAGGCGATACCAAATCTCGCGCACGATTTAAAAGGTCGTTGCCCGAAATGGACTGCCGATGGCGTGGCTCGTATCCAAGCAGGAGTGAGTCGGGCCGCAGATCTGAAACGTGGACGTACCCGCGTGGCGTTAACACCCGATGAGAGGCAGTTGACTCGAAGGAAGTTCCGTTACGTAAAGTGACGCGATAAAGATCTTCTCTACCCTTCAAAAACGGCACACCTGCTCGTGCTGGCCCTTTCATGGTCATCACGATTGGAGCCGTGCTGGTTTCGCACAATTCTTGAATCGTTGGCTGTTCTCCCGTGATTGGATTCAGAATGCGCGTGTGGCCAGCAACACATGACCCGCACCCGCTGACCGCGACATAATTGTTCTCACAAGCGGATGCGCACATTCGTTCCGCCCACGGATGACGAAGAAATGGTTTCGTTGATTTCGGACCCCAAAGCATTGAAACGATGTTCCAGAAATGTTCTGATTTTCCAAGGCCTTCCGGGGGATTGTGAAGAAACGCCGCAAGCTCGACTTCCAAATCCGTCGCCTGCTCGGACGACCCCATCCCGTATCGGTGCTTGATTAAAGATTGAGTGGACGCCACGGTGGCCATGAAATGAAAGTTACCAGATGAGCGCCGCACTTCCAATAGCCGATCCGTGCTGCATTGCCAGTTGCGACGATGTCGTCGTCCAGAACATTGCTGGCCCGGCTGGTGCAGCAGGATCAAACGGCACCAACGGCACCAACGGAACATCCGCCGTCACCACGATTATTGACGGAACTCCTCCAAACGGAGGTTTCACAATGCCAGCGGAACTGGCTTCCGATTCTCTCTGGGTTGCGTCCACGGCTGGATTTGTCATTGGTGAAACCGTATTTGTTCAAGGGGTCGGAACCTTGCAGGTAACAGCCATAATCAACGCGACAAAAGCAACCGTCAAAAATCTTGAGAACACAGCAAGCTCGCTTTACGTGAGCAACGCTGCGCCAGGAACGATTGCGGCGATTGGTGCGCGCGTTGGCATGACGGGATTGCAGGGGCCGGCTGGGCTTCTGGCCGGTGCTGCGGCGGGAAGCGACATTAAGGGCACGTATCCGGTGTCGGTTAAACTGGCCATCCCAAACGCTCTTGGAGCTTTGGCGGTGGGGAACGGAACGGATGCTGTGTCGCTTTCAGCAGGCACGGTTGGATTTGTGCCGGTCAATGATGCCGTGACATTTCCGGCGACAGGAATCGGCCATAAGAAAATTATTCCCGTCACAGGCGATGCCAATCTTGCAGCAGGCCGGGTTGCGCGCTTGTCCGCTGCCACGGGAACTCCGATTGCTCTGGAATCATCGAAGGTTTCCATAAAAGACCCTGGCGGGCTTGGTGTTCTGGTTGCGGACGCCTCGGCTGGTAATGCTCGTGGAGTGGATGCCGTCGATCTTCAGGTGAATCGCCCGACGGTTGGAGTTGGAGCGGTGGCCAGCGGAGCGCAGTCGGCGATTCTTGGAGGAGCGGACAATACGGCTTCTGGTCAGCGGGCGGTTGTCGTTGGTGGTCAAAAAAATCTTGCCAGTGGATTGGAAAGTTTCATCGGTAACGGTGATAGCAATCAGGTTGACTCCACCCAATCGACTATCGCAGGCGGCGACACCAACACCATCCTGGGAGGGGCCGCAAACGAATCTTCCATCGGTGGCGGAAGGCTCAACGCAATCACCGGCAACGGACAAGCCACAATTGCGGGAGGGATCTCAAACTCAGTAAGCGGACAATACGGCACCGTTGCTGGAGGATTCACCAATGCTGTCAGCGCGGATTACGGATCAGTCCTTGGCGGCGGCAGCAATACGGCATCTGGATTCAGCGCGTCCATTGTGGGCGGTTCGGCAGCCTTGGCGGACAAGTATGCTCAACGAGCATTTGCTGGCGGGCAGTTTGCAGCGAAGGGCGATGGCCAACAAAGTGATCTGATTTGGAGAATTGCAACTGCGGCGGGTGCCGGGGCAACAGAAATGTTTCTGGACGGCAATTCACTTCGCGCCACCATCGCGCCGGGTCGCACAGTCGCTTTCGATATTATGATCGCGGCACGAGGTTCTGGAGGTTTGAATGCCGCGTGGACTGTAAAGGGCGTAATCAACAATCTCGCGGGCACAACCTCGATTGTCACGGCTGTCGTAAATGCTCTAATTGCTGACAACAGCGGAGCAACTTTTGGCACGCTGGCAAACGTTCCAGCAGTCACAGCGGACAACGCGAACGACGCACTTGTGATCACCGTCATCAATACCGCTGGAGCGACAACGGTTCGATGGTTGGCGCACGCTCGTCTGGTCGAGATTGGATACTAATGTGACTCGTGAAAAATCGATTTCGCGTGACGGTGCGCTGGACTTTTTGGGAGGCGTGGACAGTAGTCGTATCCCATCGCTACTCGCGCAGAATCAGGCGGCATGGGCGGGCAACTGCTCGTTCCGCGATGGAACTCCAAAAACTCGCCCCCGGTTTTTTCAAGAATCCCTGCGCTTTCCAAACTCAGAGGTAGCGAAATGGATCGAAACTCACGCCGTTCAGGGTGGAATCGTCTTCACTCCTAAATATCGTTCCGCCGTGGCAGTGGCATCCATTGGAGGAAGAATATTCGAGATAGATCCGCTGGCGGGATTCACGGTGAAGGAAATCACACCCCGCCTGATGACAGCGACCAGCGCCAACTTCACGACGCCGGCTGTGGGAAGTAATGTGGCCATTTCTGTAACCGATGCGAGCGTGGTTCTGGCCGGCTTGCCAATCGAGATTGACGGAAACCGTTACATGGTGGTGTCGATTTCCGGCAACACGCTCACCGTGACCAATCTCGACGCTCCCGTTGGAGTTGTGACGAGCGGAAAGATTGTCATGGCATTGGACCCAAATTCCTCGTCGCTTGGGCGCGCATGGATGCAGCAGGCGGAACTGTTTCTCATCATTCAGGACGGCCAGCGAAGGGCGATCATTTACGATGGCTCAAGTTCCTTCCGTTCGGACATCGCAAAGCAGCAGGTGCCCACGGGAAAGCAGATGGCGTATGGCAAGGGCAGGTTGGCTGTGGCCGTCAACGGAAACGAGTTTGCATGGGGCGACATCGTCGGAGGCGCGATAAATGACGTGCAGTATGCCAGAATCGATAACGTTCTATACTTCAAGGAAAACACGTTTCTGGCAGGCGGCGGAAGTTTCAATGTTCCGCTCCAAAGCGGCGAGATTACCGCGATGGTATTCATGCCGGTGCTTGACACATCCACAGGTAACGGACCACTGCTCATCTTCACAGAACACGCGATCTTCTCCTGCAACGCCTCCGAGGATCGAGATACGTGGCAGAACACGCGATCTCCAATTCAGACCATTGTGAGCATTGGGACCGGAGCTACGGGGCAGTATGCAGTGGCGCAAACGACGAACTCAGATGTCTTTTTTCGCGCACTCGACGGAGTGCGTTCGTTTTATTTGGCAATTCGCGAGTTCACCAACTCATGGGGGACCACGCCGAATTCCACCGAGATGGACCGGGTGCTGCCGTTCGATGATCCATTGCTTCTCCAATACGGCTCGATGATCCAGTTCAACAACCGGCTCCTGTTCACGGTGCAGCCAATGCCGACATTGGAAAATGCGTACCATCGCGGACTCGGGGTGCTCGACTTCAATTTGATTTCGTCGATGCGCGGCAAGGCACCTCCCGTTTACGAGGGGGTCTGGACAGGATTTCAACCCGTGCTGCTGTTCAAAGGCGACATCGGTGGACGGGAGAGGGCATTCGCATGGGCGCGTAGCGACGCCGGGTTGAATGAGCTTTGGGAGTTCGACAGGGTTAGCGGGTTTGACAATACAGACTCTCGCGTTCCATCGTTCATCGAAACACGCTCGATGTTCGGGCGTGAACAGACGGCGTCTCCGCTTTCGCTGAAGCGCATTGAGTCTGTGGAAATCTGGGTGGACGAGATTCTTGGGGAAGTCGATTTCACACTTTACTACAGGCCGGATCAGTATCCGTGCTGGGTTGAATGGGGAAGGGTGCAGGCAGTCTGCTCGGATTACCAGACGTGCGCTGTCGAAGACGACCCGCTTTGCACCGTGGCCTACGTGAAGCGTCCAACGTTCAAGACCAGGCTCAACTTCGGCCAACCGCTCGACGAGGACATGGACGTGGACGACAAGCCTTCACGGATCGGCTACGAGTTTCAGTTGCGGCTGGAGTGGGTTGGCCATTGCCGGATTCGCAAGGTGCTGGTGAGATTTACCGAACGGGACGACGAGATGTTCCCGGCAGTTTCATGAGTATGAAGACGCACATGGCGCACACGATGCAGAGAGTGCTTGAAAGAATCGGAAACGAAATGGTGCGCGAAGCGATGGTCTCAGCAATCAATCGTGGACCGATACGATTTCCAAATATGAAAAAGAAACCAAAGAAAAAGA
>Ga0315284_10008457_pt1 | contig 14702 bp, 16 predicted proteins | sample YL17G09_16_MG_FD_203696 | JGI IMG/M metagenome (GOLD analysis project Ga0315284, IMG submission 203696) | Sediment microbial communities from Yellowstone Lake, YNP, Wyoming, USA - YL17G09_16 | ecosystem: Environmental > Aquatic > Freshwater > Lake > Sediment | place: USA: Wyoming | collected... | reverse complement strand
CCCACGCCGTGCAGACCACCGGACACCTTATAGATCGAATTATCGAATTTGCCGCCGGCATGGAGCGTGGTGAGGACCACCTCGGCGGCGGATTTTCCCGTATCCGCATGGATATCGGTAGGGATCCCTCTGCCGTCATCGGCGACCGTGGTACTCTCATCCATGTGGATGGTAACCTTGATGCTCTTGCAATATCCGGCGATGGCCTCGTCCACACTGTTGTCGACGACCTCGAAGACAAGGTGGTGTAGCCCTTGCGCCGAGGTGGAACCTATGTACATGGCTGGTCGCAGGCGAACCGCTTCGAATCCGCCCAGGACCTTGATGTCTTTGGCTGTATATTCCTGCATACCCGGTTCCTTCACGATGGATACTAGAACCGCATGGGCATGATGACCCACTTGCTCTCCGTTATTTCCCCTGGAGTAATAAGACAAGGCCCTTGAGACCCTTTTAGCCGGATTTCCGCTTCCCCAGCTATATACGCCAAACAGTCAATGAAATACCGCGGGTTGAAATTGGTCTCGATCTCTTCGCCCTGGTGATCGCAAGGCAAGGAGATCTCGACATCGCCTTGATCAGGATTTTGTGCATAGAGGATGGTCTGTCCTTCCTTGAAGAGGAATTTCACGCAGCTGGCTATATCGGAAACCATCGTGGAGCATACCCTGAGGGCATTGAGGAGATCAGCGGCATTGATGCGGGTGCAGATCGGATAGGTTTCGATTTTAATGATGCCCCGGTAATCGGGGAATTTCCCATCGATGAGCCGTACCGTCGCTATGGTATCCGTGGAGGTATAATAAATCGAGTCCTTGGTGAGAAGGATCGTGGCGTCCTCGTCGCCGCCCTCGATGAGCCTTCGCAATTCCTGCATCCCTTTGCGCGGGACGATGATACCCTGTCCCACATCGATCTGTTCCGCGATAGAACTCCGCACCACGGATAACCGCCTGCTATCCGTAGTAACCATTTCGATGTAGGGGATATGCGAATGTTCATCCTCGCCATAGGAGAGGAGGGCGCCGCCGAGGGTATACTTCGTATCGCTTTCAGCGGTCGAGGGGATGGAGAATATGGTCTTGTCTATCATGTTCTTGATAATGCTCGGGTCTATAGTAAGACCGAGCTCTTTCTCGTGGAATTCGACCATGGGATATTCTTCAGGGTCCATGATGTTGAGTTTAGTATTGAAATTTCCGACCACCACATGAGCGCGCACGTGGTTTTCGGTCCAGAGGAGGAGACTGTCATCCGGCAATTCCCGGATAAGGTCGAAAAAGCTCCTGCAATTAATGGCGCAAGCCCCCTGTTCTTCCACAGCACAGCTTGTACTCACCTGGATAGAGGTATGGAGGTCAGTGGCCTTTACCTTGAGTCCTCCCTCGTAGGTTTCCAGGAGGACATGACTGAGAATCGGCAGGGTGGTCTTCCTATCGGTAAAGCCCTGTACTTTTGCCAACATATTCTGAAGAACACTTTTTCGAATTATGCATTTCATATATTCATACCCCTTAAATTAATTAATATAATAAACCCTGTGCGAATGTCCATAACCCATCTAAGGCGTTAATTTCGCTCGAAAGGTTATGTCCATTCCCATTACCATATCTTTCCTTCAACCCCTGTTACGAAGCTAGCATTGTAGAATTGTAGAAGACTGGAGCATAACTTAGTGCGTCAGCTCCTCTGCAGCAAGAAAGCTTGCGACCCGTTCCAGTTCGCCTTTGGAATAGAACTCGATGATGATCTTCCCCTTCTTTTTCCCCCACATGCAAGTCACCTTGGTGGAAAACCGTTCGGAGAGCCGGAGCGAGAGTCTATCAAAAGCGGGATCCAGCTTTTTTCGCTCCTTCTGATGCCGTTGTTTCGCATGGGAAGCGATTCTTTCCGTTTCGCGCACACTCAAGCCCTTGTTTTGTATCTGATTGAGCAGAAACACCTGTTCCGCATACTTGTTCAACATGAGGAGTGCCCGAGCATGACCGGTCGTAATACGTCCCGCCCGGAGCGCTTGTTTGATATCTTCCGGAAGACCGATAAGGCGCAGTGAGTTGGTAATGGTCGAGCGGTCCTTCGATACCGCATCGGCGATATCCTGATGGGTATGTTGAAAATGCTTACAGAGGGTAAAGTAGGCCTCGGCCTCGTCCATGGGATTCAGGTCCTCCCGCTGGAGGTTTTCGATGAGGGAGAGGCGGAAGGATTCGTCATCCGGGCAATCCCTGACGAGCGTGGGAAGCTTGGTGAGACCGGCCATGACCGCGGCCCGATATCTCCTTTCGCCGGCGATGATTTCGTGCTTGGTGCCCACACGACGGACCACGATCGGCGATATGAGCCCGTTCTTGCGGATGGAATCCGAGAGTTCCTTGATCTTCTCGTCGTCGATTTCTTTGCGCGGCTGGATGGGATTTGGGGAAATCTCCTCCATGGAGAGTTCCACCAGCTGCGCGCTGCTATCCATGCTGGAATCGGGGAAGATGGCATCGATGCCCCTACCCAGACGAGGTCTTGTTTTCATGCAACCCCCTTCCTGTCTATCTCTTTGGCCAACAGAAGATAATGTTGTGCGCCCTTGGAAGATATATCGTAGAGGCAGATGGGGAGACCATGGCTCGGCGCCTCGCTGAGTCGGATATTCCGCGGAATAATAGTATGGAATACCTTCGAGTTGAAGTGTCCCATCATATTCTCGGCGATGTCATGGCTTAAGCGCGTCCGGGGATCGAACATGGTGAGGAGAAAGCCCTCAATATAAATACTGGGGTTGAGCCGCCGCCGCACGAGCTCATAGGTCGTTAGGAGGCTCTTGAGACCCTCGAGAGCATAGTACTCGCATTGAACGGGGATGAGGAGCGATGAGCATGCGGCTAAGGCGTTGAGGGTGAGGAGCCCAAGCGACGGGGGGCAATCGATGAGGATATAGTCGAAGGGAGCCTCAATCCGCGAGATGGCCTTGGCCACGATCCGCTCGCGCAGGGAGGACTCTCTGAGCTCCACTTCGGCCCCCACGAGGGCAGGATGGCTCGGCACAAGCGTAAGCCCCGACACCTTAGTGGGGAGCATGACGTCTTGAAGTCCTTTTTCCCCGAGCAAGACATGATAGACGTGAAACTGGATTTGATCAGGATTCACCCCGAGGCCCGAGGTGGCATTCGCTTGCGGGTCGAGGTCGATAAGGAGCACCGTTCTCCCGAGGAGGGAGAGCGATGCCCCCAGGTTCACCGCGGTCGTGGTTTTGCCCACCCCACCTTTTTGATTCGATATGCTGATGATCTTCACGGACACACCCATCGCGTAGCATAAAAAACGCAAAATAGGAACAGGAAAGTTTCACGTGAAACAACTCACTAACCCATTGAATTTCTGAAATAAAATGACAAAAGCAGGGGACTTTTCCCGCGGTCAACCCTTTTATCCCGGCATGCACTTGAAGACGAGTATGGCCAAGAGGATACCCACCGTGATCCAGGCGGCGATCGTGTCTCCCGTGCGGATCAAGGGGGTCTCCTGGATACCCTCGAGCCCTGTTCCTCTTCGTTCCTCCGGAATGATCTCCTCAAGATCCCTGATGATCTCTGGGAACCCCTTGAAGCTGTTCTGGATGAGATAGTTCCGTTTCCCGACCGCAATGGTGATGAACTGCCGCTTTCCTATGGCCAACCCGTCCAGAGCGGTAACCTCCGCCGCCTTGACCGCTTTCTTTCCGAGGTAATTGCCGATGATGATCCCGTTTCCGCGGATGATCACCCGGCGGAGGATGTTGTTGATCGCCAAGATGTAGAAGAAGAGGATGAGGATGGAAATGAGGACAACTTGGCCTGTGGGCAGACCTCGCGAGAGCACATCATAGAATACGGGGATGGACAGGACGATCGCGAGGGCCATCGGGAGCCGCAAGGAATTTTTTATCTTGTAAACCCGCTCCATGTTTACTATGGTACACCAAACAAAGCTGGATTGGCAAGGGATTGTATGTTGGATTTCGCTCTTTCCGTGGCACAGAATGCGGGGGAATACATCCGCAAGCATATCAAAGCTAATCTCATCGTTGAACACAAGGGCAGAACAGACCTCGTCACCTCGGTGGACAAGGGCGCCCAGCGCCTTATCATCAACGCGATCGAAGAACGCTTCCCTCAGCATGGGATCCTGGCGGAGGAAGGCGTCAAGAAATGTGGCAGGGACCACTATACGTGGATCGTCGATCCGCTCGACGGAACCACCAATTTCGTCCATGGCCTCCCCATATTCTGCGTCTCCATCGCCCTCTATCGCGAGGGAGAGCCCAGCCTCGGGGTCTGCTACAATCCGGTCAGTGCCGAGCTCTTCTCGGCAGAATCCGGCAAGGGAGCCTTCCTCAACGGCCAGCAGCTCTCGGTGTCAAAGACCGATAAGCTCGTGAATGCACTCGTGGCAACAGGCTTTCCCTATCGAACCAACGACATGCAGGGCATCATGGCGAGGTTCTTCCGGATTGTCAGTCAGGCGCAGGGCGTCAGACGCCTCGGGTCGGCAGCCATCGATCTCTGCTATGTCGCCTGTGGCAACTTCGATGCCTTCTGGGAGGCGGGCCTCCAACCCTGGGACATGGCCGCAGGGGCCCTCATCCTCCAGGAGGCGGGCGGTCAGGTTTCCAATGTGGACGGCACAACGATCGACCTTGCGCGCGGAGAGATAGTGGCGAGCAACGCCATCCTCCACGATGCCCTCCTGATGCTTATGTAATATGCGCTTGGCCGACTCACATAACCACATCCATTTCCCGGAATGTCGCCCGGATCTCCTTGCCATCATCGACAGGGCCCGAAAAGCCGGTGTTGCTGCCATGCTCCTCGTCGGGACCGACCCAGACGACTCCCGCAAGGCCATTACTATAGCACAGCAATATACCGGTCTCTCTGCCACTATCGGCATCCATCCTCAGCTCGCCGGGAAATATACACCCGAGGGCGTCCATAACCTCGCCGGCTTGGCGGGCCCAAAAGTAGTGGCGGTCGGCGAGACCGGTTTTGACCTTTACCGTACGCCCGATACCCCAGCCCAGCAACGCGAGCTCTTCCGAGCGCATATCGAACTCGCCCGGCAGCTTCGGCTCCCCCTCATCATCCATGACCGCGCGGCCCACGCTCAGACGCTTGCTGTCCTAGACGAAATGGACGGCTGGTCCCTGGGCGGGGTCATGCACTGCTTCTCCGGAGACACGGACATGGCGAGAGCCGTGCTGGACAAGGGCTTCTTCCTTTCGATACCTGGGGTTATCACCTATAAGAATGCCGCGATCCTCGCTGCCGTCGCGAGGCATACCCCATCGGAATGCCTCCTCATCGAGACAGACGCCCCTTACCTCTCCCCGGCTCCCTATAGGGGTAAGCGCAACGAGCCGGCCTATCTGGTAGAGACCATCAGAGCACTAGCCGCGATAAAGAAGGTAGGGCTTGATGAAATAGCACAAATGACCTATGAGAACTTCTCAAGGCTTTTTCTTGCAAAACGCGCTTAGTCGGAGGAAGGCATGATAAAGAGATTCGAAGTGAAAACCACGGCAGCGACCCAGATCATCGATATCACCGCCCAGATCAAATCCCTGGTGAGAGCTGAAAAGATGTCTTCCGGTATGATCATGATCTACGTCCCACACACAACCTGCGGGATCACGATCAACGAGAACGTTGATCCCGCTGTGAAGGAAGACATCATCGACACCCTGGAGCGGCTCGTCCCTCGCAGCATGCAATACAAGCACGGCGAGGGGAACGCCCATGCCCACGTCAAGGCGAGCCTCCTAGGCGTGAGCGTGAACGTCTACGTGGAGAGCTCGACCATGGTTCTTGGCACCTGGCAGGGGATCTATCTCGCCGAGTTCGACGGCCCGCGCCAGCGTTCAGTCCTCGTCAAACTGATCCCCGACTAACCCCCCACACACAAGCTCTGGGTTTATGTAGGGGGCTTTTTTTGAGAAAAGAGAGCCCCGCTCCCGCTCCAAAAACTTTTTGTGTGATGTTTGATCTAGCCGCCATTGATCGTTGGACGATTGTGACCCGAGCGAATAGTGTATAAAACCTTTTCAGGATATCGATCGCCAATTTTAAGCCTGCAGAGAGGAAGGAAAGAGAGGGTATCCATCGTCCAGGCCCCACCTTGAGGGGTGTTAGGCGGGCATACTCACTATTTGCGGGTTGACAAATCCTATGATCCTATTCTATTAGAAGACACTGGGCGGGCATAGCTCAGCTGGTAGAGTGTCAGCTTCCCAAGCTGAATGTCGCGGGTTCGAACCCCGTTGCCCGCTCCAGAAATCGTGTATGGGGAGGGATGAGAAGTGGGCTTTTGCCCGCTTTTTTGTTTCATATGCGTGCAGAAGAGATAGCGGTAAAAGTGAGCGAGCAGATCTCCCGCGAGATCGCCCTGATGGGGTTCGACCTCATCGATGTGACCTTCGCCAAAGGGGCGCTCAGACTCACCATCGACAAACCTTTGGGGGTAACCCTGAATGATTGCGTCGCCGTGAACAGGCGGGTGGGGCTTCTCCTCGCTGCGGAGGACTACATCCCCGGGAGCTATCGGTTGGAGGTTTCTTCTCCGGGGCTCAACCGCAGGCTTACGACCAGAAAAGACTTTGAACACTTTACAGGCCGAATGGTAAAGGTGCTCACGAAGCAAGGCGTCAGAAAAGGAGCGCTCAGGGGGGTGGAGGCAGAAAGCCTTCTCCTCGAGACAGAGGGCTTTGAGATCACGATACCGTTCATAGACATTGTCAAGGCCAATCTCGACTTTGATTTTTAGGGAGAGGGTATGGTTTTAAATATATCAAAGGTGATCGAGCAGATCGTAAAGGAAAAGGGGATCAAGCAGGGTGACTTGGTTCACGTGGTGGAGGCAGCCGTCCTGAGCGCAGCCAAGAAAGTCTATGGCGATTATCCCAACATCGAGGCGCAGTATAATCCGGAGATCGATGAGGTCGAGGTCTTCCAGTTCAAGGTGGTTTCGGATGTCGTCGATGAGCCACACTTGCAGATATCAGTAGCGAAAGCACGGGAGCTAGACCCGAGCTGTCAGATCGGGGACGAGCTGGGCGAGAAACTCGACACGTCCAAACTGGGAAGGATTGCCGCACAGAATGCCAAGCAGGTCATCATGCAGAAGGTCAAGGAGGTCGAGCGCGATGCGGTCTACAGGGATTTCATCGACCGCAAGGGGGAGATCATCTCCGGCTTTGTCCACCGCTTCGACCGACGCGACGTCATCGTGAACCTCGGGAAGGCCGAAGCAATCCTACGGGAGAAGGAGCAGATCCCCGTGGAAACTTTCCGGCGGGGCGACCGGGTGAAAGCGTATATTTTCGATGTGACCAAGTCGCTCAAGATGCCGCAGATCGAGTTATCGCGGACCCATCCGAAATTCCTGGAGAAGCTCTTCGAGATGGAGGTCCCGGAGGTCGCTGAGGGCATTGTCGAGATCGTCGCCGTGGCGCGGGAACCGGGGGTGCGGGCGAAGATCTCGGTCAGATCCCATGAGTCAAGAGTCGATCCGGTCGGGACCTGTATCGGCGTCAAGGGGGCGAGGGTGCAGAACGTGATCCAGGAGCTCCGGGGAGAGCGCCAGGATATCGTCGTCTGGTCCGAAGATCCGGTACGCTTCGTGTGCAATGCGCTGTCCCCGGCGCGGGTGACGAAGGTTATCGTTGACAAGTCGGCGCGAGCAATGGATGTGGTAGTGGCGGATGATCAACTGAGCCTTGCAATCGGGAGAAAGGGCCAGAATGTGAGGTTGGTTGCTAAACTCACCGGCTGGAAGATCGATGTGCGTTCCGAGGGTATGGAGGAGGTAGTTTCCTCGGAGGACAAGTATGCGCTCAGCCGTATCGAAGAGATCGACGAGCCCTTGGCGGAGGCCCTCCAGGAAGAGCGCTTTAGGACGATAGAAGATCTGGCCAAGACCTCGGTCGAGAAACTGATCGAGGTCGAGGGAATAGACGAAGCGCTAGCGCAGGTGCTCATAGAGAAGGCGATCCGGATAGTGCATGAGGCATGAAGGGTATCCTTTCAGACAGTGTATGGGATGTAAGCAAGTGTTACCAAAGCAGGAGTTCATGAGACTTGTCAGGCTACCTTCCGGGGAGGTGTGCTACGACTATGCGCAGCAGAGGCATGGCCGGGGGGGCTATGTGTGCCCGGAGAGCGCCTGTCTCAGGAAGGCCTTTAAAGGGAGGCACACGCGGTTTGGCTTGAATCCGAAAGATCTCGGTTCCCTTGTTGTTGAGATGAGAGCACGGCTCAAGGAGGAGATTCTGCGGACCCTGGAACGAGGAAAGAAGAGGGGGTATGTGAAAGACTATCCTATGGACAACATCTATGGCAAGGACGATATACTCCTCTGGTGCCACGAATATGCCGCAGGGGGCGAAGCGATGCTGCACAAGGATACGGGTACGCCAGGGGACAGCGAAGCGTTGTTCTTTTCTCTTCAGGGACAAGGCGCCCCGTCTAAGATCATCAAGGGCAGCTGCCCATCTTTACCTGTTTTATTGCGGGACCTGATGGTACTCGAAAGGCTGTCTTCTGAGGTACTTATATCATGAAAAAGATGAGGATTTTCGAATTAGCACAGACACTTTCTATTGATCCGAAGGATCTGCTCAAGATTGCCAAGGACCTGGCCATATCTGTCGAGAACAATATGAGCATGGTGGATGTCCACGACATCGAACGAATCAAGAAGCGTTTGGAACGGGAGAGCGAGAAACAACACGAAGAGGCCAGATCCGAGGCCTTTGAGGAGGAACGGGTCAGTTCGAAGGTGATTAGGCGCAGGGCGCGTGTCGTTCCACCGCCTGAGGTGGTCGTGGCGCCCAAGGAGGAAGAGGCCAAACCCGTAAGCAAAAGGAGGGGCAAGGTTACTGAAGAGGGCACGCCTGTCATTGCCAAGACTCAACCTCAAGCTCCTGAAGAAGCCATGGCGACCCAAACACCATTAGCAGAAGCAACCGAGGCTGTGTTGCCGGAAGAGAAGGCCCTGATGAAGGAACCGCAAGCTGTGGAAGCTGTTTCTGCCGAACCCGCCATAGCGCAGCCATTCAAAACCCCGCTTGAAGAACGTGCGGCAAAACCCTCCCTTGCGGTCGAACAGGAAGGGGTCAAGGGGGAAGAGGGAGCAGAGAAGCCCAAGGAGAAAAAGAAGGCCAAGAAGAAGGGGCAGCATGTCGAGGAGGGAGAGGTCGAAGCGATCGATGAGCGGACATTGAAGCCGCTCTCCAAGAAGCCTGTACGACCCAAGGAAGAGAAGGAAGTCTTTACCCACTTCGAGATCTACGAGGATTCCAAGCCTGCCTACGGCAAGAAGCCCCTCAAAACAAAGGAGAAGAAAACGCTCGTTCCACCCCCGGCTAAGAAGAAGATCAGGATCGGCAGGACCATTATGGTCTTGAACCTTGCCCGAGAAATGGGGGTGAAGGTCTCGGAGGTCATCAAGATCCTTGTTGGTTTGGGAATGGCTGTGAGGGAGAATCAATATATCAGCGCGGAAGAGGCGATCCTCGCCGCGACGGAGAAGGGCTTTGAGGTAAAGGAGACCCGGGATGAGATCAAGGAGGACTACCTCACGGAGCCGAAGTATGTCCCCGAGGACTTAAGTTTAAGGCCGCCCGTGGTGACGGTCATGGGACATGTCGATCACGGCAAGACATCGCTTCTTGATGCCATCAGACAGGCCAATGTCACGGAGAGCGAATTCGGCGGCATCACTCAGCATATCGGCGCCTATCAGACGCGGTGCAAAGACAACCTCATCACCTTCATCGATACCCCCGGGCATGAGGCCTTTACGGCCATGCGGGCCAGGGGGGCGCAAGTCACCGACTTTGTCGTCCTCGTCGTGGCCGCCGATGACGGCGTCATGGAACAGACGAAGGAGGCCATCAGTCATGCCAGGGCGGCGAAGATCCCCATCCTTGTCGCGGTGAACAAGATCGACAAACCGAATGCCAACCCCCAGCGCGTCAAGGAGCAACTGGCCGACCTCGGACTGGTCCCGGAGGCCTGGGGTGGAGACAGCATCTTCGTCGATGTGTCGGCGAAGAAACATATCGGCATTGAAGATCTTCTGGAGATGATTCTGCTCCAGGCGGAAATGCTGGACCTCAAGGCATCCTACAAAGGCGGGGCTAGAGGGGTGGTGCTGGAGTCCAAGCTGGACAAGAACCGGGGCCCCATGTCGACCATGCTCATTCAGCATGGCGAGCTGAAGCAGGGAGATGTCTTCGTGGCGGGAAACACCTGGGGTCGGGTACGGGCCATGTTCGATTCCCGGGGTGTCCAGGTTGCAAAGTCACTTCCCGCCATGCCGGTGGAGATCTTCGGCTTGTCAAGCCTCCCTTCTGCCGGGGACAGGTTCTTCGTCGTCCCCAACGACCGGAAGGCGAAAGAGATCGTGGACTACCTCAATGAGGAGACGCAACGCTCCGTCGGCATGGAACCCAAGGCCCAGGTGACCCTGGAAGATCTCTACAGTCAAGTGATGGAGGGCAAGGTCAAGGCACTAAACCTCATCGTCAAGGGAGATGTCCATGGAACCGTGGAGGCGATCGTCGGGGCGGTCAAGGGGATAGAGACTGGGGAAGGGATCCGGGTCAATGTGGTACATTCCGCCGTGGGCGCCATTACGGAGAGCGATATCCTCCTCGCTTCCACAACCCAGGCCATTATCGTCGGATTCAACATCAAGGCGGACCCCAAGGCCAAAGTGGTGGCCAAACATTACGGTATAGACATCAAACTGTATACCGTAATCTACGAGCTCCTCGATGATATTAAGCAGGCACTGGCAGGCATGCTCGAGCCGGTATACGAGGAGGTGATCCAGGGCCGGGCCGAAGTCAGGAATGTCTTCAAGATATCCAAGGTGGGGACGGTTGCCGGGTGCCTGGTCATCGATGGCCGGATCTTACGGGGGGCGCAGGCCAGGCTCATAAGGAACAAAGAGGTCATCCATGACGGCAAAATCGCCTCCCTCAAACGCTTCAAGGATGACGTGCGCGATGTAGCCAGCGGCTACGAATGCGGTATCAGCCTGGAAGACTTCAATGATCTCGCCGAGGGGGATATCATTGAGGTGTATACGATGGATAAGCAGGAGCAGAGCCTTTCGTGATTATCGGTGCCCTCAAAATCCGATTGAAGATCATCGGGGCGAGGTCCCTCAAGGAAAAGCGCAAGGTGATCAAGTCGATCAAGGACCGTATTTCCCACATGAACGCGGCCATTGCGGAGGTCGATGACCATGACCTGTGGCAGGCATCTACCCTGGCGCTGGCCGTCGTGAGCAATGAATCCGCCCATGTGAATGCCATGCTCGACAAGATCCGCGCCGATATCCTGGACCGCGGGGAAGTAGAGATCTTGCAGAGCGAAATGGAGATAATTCACCTATGAAGCAGGGGTCTTTGCGGCAGGCCAGGGTTGCGGATCTCCTCAAGGAGACCCTATCTGATCTGATCTTGCGTAAGGTGAAGGATCCAAGGGTACATGAGGTGACGATCACGGGCGTGGATGTGAGCGTGGATCTGAAGCATGCCCGCGTGTTCTTCTGCGTGCGTGACGCCGAGGTCAAGGAAGAAGCGCTCAATGGGCTTAATAGTGCGCAAGGGTTTCTCCATCATGAACTAAAGACCATACTCGATTTGAAGAACATACCGAAGCTCGAATTTTCCTACGACACCTCCTTTGATTACGGTTCGAGGATCGACGAGATACTGGAACAGATCAAGTCCCATGAAGAAAGCGGTCGTTGAGAGTATAAGGCGGCATACGTACTTCGAGATCATTACCCATGAATGGCCCGATGAGGATGCGGTCGGGTCGAGTATGGCCTTAGCCCATGCACTCAAGGGCATGGGGAAGGCGGCAAGTCTTGTTTATCCCACACCAGTCCCGGAATCCCTACTCTTGCCTCCGCTGCCACAGGAAACGGGGGCGATGTCCCCTGAGATCTCCCTCCTCGTCGATGTCTCTGATCTGCGCATGATCCGGGATGTGAAGCCCATGGGCGAGATCGTCGCGATCGACCACCATATGACCAACCAGGGGTATGGGAAGGTTGCGTGGGTAGACTCCAGGAAGTCCTCGACGGCGGAGATGGTCTTTGATATCCTCTCTGATCTGCAGGCGCCCATAGATCTTCCTGTGGCAATCAACCTCTATATGGGCATATTCGGCGATACCGGAGGATTTTCGCACCCCAATACCACCCCGCGGGTGTTTGCCATAGCGCAAAAACTGACCAGAGCAGGGGCTGATCCGAATATGATCGCCAACCGGCTCAAGCGGAGCAGATCCCTGGTTTGGTATCATATCCTCTGCCTCGCCATGGAACGGCTCATCGAAAAGGACGGGGTGTATGCGAGCTATATAACCTTGGAGGATATAGAGCGTCTGCATGCCACCTCCATTGATACAGGGGGTATTGTGGAGGAAATGTCTTGTCTTGCTGGCGCCGAGCTCAGCGTCTTTGTGCGGGATGTCGATGACATGCACATCCATTGTTCTTTGCGGAGCAAGCAAACGTCTGCTGCGCTCTTCACGGCCTTGGCTTTCGGGGGAGGCGGGCATGCCAAGGCGGCTGGGTTTTCCCTGCAGGGGAGTGCCAAGGATCTCATCGGCAAGGTAATCGAGGAAGGAGCCAGATGGACAATGACGGTGTAGTGCTCATCGACAAGCCGAAGGACATCACATCCCGCAAGGTCCTCGACCGCGTAATGAAGATACTCCATGTGAAGCGTGCAGGCCACTTCGGGAGCCTGGATCCGTTCGCCACGGGACTCCTCTGCATCGGCATCGGACAGGGAACGAAGCTCCTGCCTTTCTTGCAGGATCACTCGAAGGAATATGTCGCGATCATCGGCTTTGACATGTCCACGGACACCGATGATATCACGGGTGACCCCATCGTCAAATTCGAGCACGTGAACATCGACATCGTCAGGGCCCGCGCTTGGATAGGGGAACATACAGGCTTGATCGATCAAGTCCCGCCGGATTATTGTGCCCAAAAGGTGAGGGGTAAGCCGCTCTACCGGCTGAAGCGGGCAAAACGGGAAGTGAATCCGAGACCGAAACAGGTCTTTATTGAGCGGATGGAAGTGCTCGCCGCCGGGAAAGACTTCCTCGAGCTTAGGATTGTCTGCTCGCGTGGGACCTACATCCGATCCATCGGACGCGATCTCGGCGCCTATCTTGGATATGGCGGTTACCTCCGTGAACTCAGGCGCATACAGAGCGAGGGGTTCTCCCTGGATGATGCCGTGAGCCTGGAGCGATTGGAGCTTCAGGTACAGAATAATGAGGCGCACCCCATCCCCCTGGCGGAGGCGCTCCACCTTCCCAAGGCGCATGTGACATCGTCCGGACAGGCGGACATCTGCGAGGGCAAACCTATCCAGGTTGCTGCCGTAATCGAGAGGATGGACATTCAGGACGGTGCATATGTAGCCCTTTTGGATGAAGGCAACCATCTGCTCTGCGTGGCAAAGGTGCAGCGGACAGGGGGAGTCTTCGGGTATATCGAAAGAGGATTTCAGCCTTTTTAGCTATTTACAGTATTGGGAAGGGTATGTTAACTATCAAATGATAGCTAGAGGAGAAAGAAGAGTAGGAGGAATACCGTGGTTTTAAACGTACAGGGGAAAAAGGATCTGATCGACAAATTCAAACGCCATGAGGGCGATACGGGTTCACCTGAGGTGCAGGTCGCCATTTTGACCCGCAGGATCAACGAGTTGACCGAGCATTTCAAGGAGCACAAGAAGGATCATCATTCCCGCAGGGGACTCTTGATGCTCGTCGGACAGAGGAGAAGACTTCTGAACTATCTGAAGGAAATGGACATAAAGAGATACAGGGAGCTCGTCAAGGCCCTGAGCCTCCGGAAGTAGGTTCGTATGAGAGTAGCGACGAAAGGAAAAGAGAAACCCCTGATCTTCGATGTGGGGTCTGTGGCCAGGCAGGCCGATGGGTCTGTCCTCGTCTATCAGGGAGACAGCGTTGTTCTCGTTACGGCGACCGTATCTCAGGATGTGCGCAAAGGCATCGACTTCCTCCCTCTCGTGGTTGATTATCAGGAGATGGCCTATGCCGCGGGAAGGATCCCCGGCGGGTTCATCAAGCGGGAGGGAAGGCCGGGCGACCAGGAGATTCTCACGGCCAGGTTCATCGACCGGCCGATCCGGCCGCTCATACCGGACGGGTTCTACAACGAGCTGCAGATCATCGCCACCGTGCTATCCGCCGACCCGGAAAACAGCCCCGATGTCATGGCCATCAACGGGGCGTCCACCGCCTTACATATCTCGAGCATTCCGTTCGACGGCCCCATCGGAGGGGTGCGGATAGGGCACAGCAATGGTGAATTCATTATTGACCCTTCCTACAACCAGCTCGTACAAAGCGATCTCGAACTCGTCGTGGTCGGGACGAAGGATGCCATCGTCATGGTAGAAGGCGAGGCGAAGGAGCTCCCAGAGAAGACCATCCTGGACGCCATCTTTTTCGCCCACGGAAGGATACGCGAGATCATCGATGTGCAGGAGGAGTTGCGGGCCATGGTCGGCAAGGAGAAGATGCAGACAAGCCCGCCGCAGGAGGACCCCGCCCTAAATGAGGAAATTAAGGGCCTTGTCGACGACAAGCTGGCAAAGGTCTTGCACG
>Ga0315284_10008456_pt1 | contig 14703 bp, 10 predicted proteins | sample YL17G09_16_MG_FD_203696 | JGI IMG/M metagenome (GOLD analysis project Ga0315284, IMG submission 203696) | Sediment microbial communities from Yellowstone Lake, YNP, Wyoming, USA - YL17G09_16 | ecosystem: Environmental > Aquatic > Freshwater > Lake > Sediment | place: USA: Wyoming | collected... | reverse complement strand
AGGGAGGAATCGATATGAAACGCTGGTTTTGGCTCATAGTCGGGCTCCAGCTTCTGTTTCTCGTGGGCGAGGTGGCAACCAAGGAGATTGCGATCGCGCGTGCTCCGACTGTCATCCTCAAGACCGCGCCCATCGACCCGCGCAGCCTGTTCACGGGCAACTACATGACGCTCGGCTACGACATATCAACCGTCTCGCTCAGCCGAACCACTCTCCCCGCGTCTGTGCGCAAGCGGCTGACCTACGGCGACGTCGTCTACGCCAAGCTGGCCGTCGTCAGGCCGTGGGCGAAGCTGCTTGATGTCACCACGCGCAGGCCCGACAGACCCGAACCCGGCGTCGTCTATCTCAAGGGGAGCTTCTGCGATCGCTTCACACCGGGCCAATTCGGCATCGAATACGGCCTCGACCGATACTACATCCCCGAGAACAGAACGGAGGAAGTCGCCAAGCTGGAGCGCTGGACAGCAGAGCAGCCGGTCATAACCGTCGAGGTCGCGATCACCTCGAGCGGCCAGGGCATGATCAAGCGCGTTTTCGTGGACGGCAAACCACTGGGGTTCTGACTTCGCGGGACAAGCACGAAAGCCCGAAAGGTAGAAAACCAGAAAAACGGGAATCCATTTCGGGCTTTCTGACTTTCGGGATTTCGTGCTGAGAAATGCCTCATGATTGTCATTCCCGCCTGAGCCTGCTAGAATTACACCATCATGCCGGATCGACCATCGTTCGACGAGACCTACATGGAAGTGGTCAACGTGATCGCCAAGCGCGCGACCTGCCTGCGGCGCAAGGTCGGCGCGGTGATCACCATCGACCGCCGCATTCTCTCGCACGGCTATAACGGCGTCCCGACCGGCCACGAACACTGCTGCGACACCGGCCTCTGCCTCAAGGACCTCGCCGGAACCGAGGATTTCAAGGTCTGCGTCCACGCCGAGCAGAACGCCATCTGCCAGTGCGCCAAACGCGGGCTTGCGCTCGAGGGCGCGACGCTTTATGTCAACGCCGACGTCTGCATGACCTGCGCGAAACTGATGGTCTCGTCGGGCATCGCGCGCGTTGTCATTTCCAGGGATCACAAGGGCAGCGGCGACGGCATCGGCCTGCTTCGCAAGTCCGGCGTGGAAGTTGTCGAGTGGCCGCATGCCTAGTCAAAAGTCAAAAGTCGAAAGTCGAAAGTCGGGATTCCGGGAGCATAGGCCCAGGGCCGCGATATTCGACATCGGCGCGACCCTCGTCACCGGCCCGCCCGTCGCGCCCAACAAGGTCATCGCGAGTCTTCTCGACGGTGTCGGCCCGGCGGAGGTCGCTTCGGTCATAATGACGCGGGAGCTTGCCTGCGCGGACGGCGTGTGCGCGGCGCTGGAATCGCGATTCGGCGCGATGGGCGAGCGCGCGAGGGCCGGCATAACCGAGCTTTGGGAGGCGCAGTCCTCGGCGGCGGTGGCTCTGGATGGCGCGAGCGAGACGGTGCTTGCGCTCAAGCGGCGCGGGATTCGCGTCGGGCTTCTTTCCGATATATGGAGCCCATACTATGCCGGCATTCAACAGGCGCTGCCGGAGGTGATCCGCGCGGCGGACGCGATTGTGCTTAGCTGTCGCACCGGCGCGAGAAAGCCCGATGCCGCGAACTTTCTGACGGCGCTTAGCAAGCTTGGTATCGGACCGCGGGAGGCCGTGATGGTCGGCGATACGTATTCACACGACATCCTGCCCGCGCTGCAACTGGGCATGCGCGCGGTTTGGGTGCTGGCAAGGCCGGACCGCGAGGCGGAGTCGATCATAAAGGTGCTCAACGGCGACCTTCCGACCCCAACCGCCACCGTCTCAACCATAGCCGAAGTGGCGGCCCTGGCACTGTGGGACTAGAGAGGAGACGAAACGCGAAACCCAGAAAGTCAGAAACCCAGAAACCGGCAGTAGGATTCTATTCCCTACTTTCTCTTCCCTTTCTCCCTTTCTATCTTTCTGGCTTTCGCGTTGGGAATCCCTTTCGTGCTTTCGTGATGGAGGATACTGAATGCAGATAACGCAAGTCGAGCGCCACGGCGTGGACGAGTTGATCGCGAACATGCGGCGGGTATCGATGCTCACGCAGCCGGATGTGTTTCCCTACGCGGACGCTCACATCGAGCTTGAGACGCTGCATACCGGAGAAATCGCGCCCGCGCAGAGATACGTGCTGACCCAGGAGATACTCAAGGTGCGAGACCTGCGCTGGGCGCTTCGAGACCACGACGTGGACATGTTCGAGCTCAACGGCTACGTCACCATCCGGCTCGAGGGCTATGATGAGCCGATCGACCTGCTCCCGCCGGTGGTCGAGCACTCCGCCGAGGCGGATTCCGGCGTGGTGCGAATACTAAACGACGGCCTGCACCGGGTCTATCTCGCGCGAATGGAGCGGTCGATCATCCAGGTGGTCTACGTCAGGAACGTGCCGAAGCAGTATCCGTACTACGCCTTCCCGCTTGTAAACGGCTGGGATGATGTACAGATCGTCTCCGAACTGCCGGAAGGCTACATCAAAAAGTGGCACCGCATACGCGACTACAAGAGCCTCTATCGCAACTTCAACAGCGGCTTTACAAACGTCGGCGGGCCGAGGGGGCGCTTCACCGATGCCGGCCCTTCGACAGGCTCAGGATGACCGACAAGCTCAGGATGTCAATAGGCTTAGGATGATACCGTTAGAGTTCATACCGCTCCACTTCGGCGATAAGATCAGGATGGTCAACCCGAAAGCTCGCCTCGGAATCCTCACGTTATGGAGCCGGATAGACTTTATCGAGGGCAAGCTGCGCGAACTCGGCGTCGATCTCGACCCAGCCACCTCCAAGATCGCCGCCATCGGCAACCTCTATGGCAACGGCATCCCGCACCTGCTGCGAAACCTGCTCTATAACCCGCAAATCCGCGATCTTGTCATCTGCGGCGCGAACCGATCCGGCTCTGCCGAAGAGCTGATCGCCTTCTTCGGAAAAGGGCTTGAGGAGACCGTCAGCCTCGGAGAGACCGTCACCAGAATCAAAGATACGAGCCGAATCATAGACAACCTTGTGCAGCCCGATTCGTTTGCCGAAAAGCCCCGCATCGTGCCGGTCGGCGAGCTTAGAGATCAAGTTTCGCGCAAGAAGTTATACAAGGCAATACAGGATTTCCGGCCCGGCGAGCCTGCCACGCGCGAGCGAATCACAATCGAGCTGCCCGAAGTCAAGATCAGCCACTACCCAAGCGAGCCGCGCAACTGCAACATAGTCGCTGACTCGCCGCTGGCCGCATGGCGCGAACTCATCTTCCGGCTGGTTCGGTTCGGGCATTTGACGCATCTTCGCAAGGGCGACCGGCAGGAGCTTGCCAACGTCCGCGTGGTGATCCGCGAGCCGAAGCCAGACAGCGAGGATGAACTCCGCGAGTTCGGCTTTGCCCTCGACGATCTTCTGCAATACCAGCAGGACATGCTCGTCGCGCCGCTGCCCGACGATCAGACCTACACCTACGGCAACCGCATTCGCGAGTATTTCGGGTTCGACGCCCTCGATAGGTTCGCCGAGCAGCTCCGCGAGAACCCGCAGGATCGGGACTGTTATCTGGCGCTTTGGGACAGCCGGTCCGACATCGACGCCGACGACGCCCCGTGCCTGGTCTCGCTCTTCTTCCGCGTCTACGACGAGCAGTTAACCCTTACCGCCTGCTACCGCACCCACAACGCGCTCGACGCCTGGCTCAAGAACGTCTACGGCCTCATGAAAGCCCAGGAGATCGTCTCGAAAGCGTCCGGCATCGACCCCGGCCCGCTCACGATTATCAGCCACTCGATCAGCATCGACCCATCGAAATATGACCTGGCCTGCCGCGTCGCCAACTCCAAGTCCTTCGATCTCGACATCGACCCCAACGGTCAGTTCATGGTCTCAATCGACCGCGAAGCCGGCGAGATAGTCGTGGAGCACATCTCAAACGACGGCTATCTTCTCCACGAATATCGTTCTGCCAAAGCCGAACGCCTCCAACACGAACTCGCCCGCGACTGCGCCCTTTCCGACATCAACCACGCGCTCTACCTCGGCAGGCAACTTGCGGAAGCCGAAGCGAACTTGCATGCCGGGGGCGAATCTGCGGAAGCCAGCGACTTGGCGGACAACTCCTAATCGGGATGCCGCACGCGTAAGGTGATCTCCCACCCGTGGTGACGCATGAAGTCAAACAGATTGAGGCACGGCAGGCTATAGAGCTCACACACGTGCGGGATGTTGACCTTGCCTGGCTTTGGAGCTTCATTCGTGAGAACGCAGCAAGTCTTGTCGTTCGTACGTTGAGTGAGGTCAGTGAGATCGCGCTGCTCCATCACGAGCGCAAGGGTCACCACGAACGGATCGCCAGCGTCCTTGTTGGTCCTGGGATTGATCATCCGCACGCCCTGCATATCCAATTCCGTCGTGAACCTGTTCAGATATCGGTTGAAGTTGCTGTCAAAGTGCATGATCGCATCCGGATTGCGGTCGAACCACCGCTCAATCTCTTCCCCGTGTATCTCCTTGGCGACGTAGTCGTAGATACGCCATCGACCTTCCCGCACCAGACGCTCGATCTCATCCCACGCAAGACGGAACAAGTCCGACGGCAGCATATCCTTCAGCTTCACCATCGCACTTGCATCAACGCTGTAGTATGCGTATACCGGACGGGAAACGACGTCTTGCAGAGTCAGGTTCATCGCAATGTATCGACGACCGAAGGGCCAACGCCGATCAGCCTGCCAGCCTCCACTGACGTGATCAGCCCTGCGTCAACCGCGTTGAGGACGAGCGCTACAAAGCGCCTCCCGCTGTGGCTGATCTGCGTCGCGTTGTAATCTCCACCACTTTCCCTCGTTGTCCTGGTTGCCCGACGCTCGCGGTCCTGCCCCATCCACAGGTTGATCTCGGGCCAATACACGGCCTCATCAACGTATCCCAGGTCAAGAGCCCGCCGTGCCGCTACATACTTGCTGACCTTGAACTTGTTCGCCACCTTAGTAGCCGAGGAAAGCGAGAAGTCGCGACCAAGTCGCTCCAGATCCGTGTGTACGGCCTCGCAAGAGGACGGCATGAGAAACGCAGCAGCGAACCGGTCGCAATAGCGCTCCAACTGCCATTGCTGGTCCCTGCCTCCCGCACTCGCCGTGGCGCGCGCACTGGCTCCCGGTTTCCCCAGACCCAGATGGCAGACCTCATGGAAAAGCGAGAAGATGCGCCCGTGCTCCCTGTCCTCGTTGGACAGGCCGATCCCTGCTAGATCCTGACCAAGAATGCAGAACGCACGCACATCGCCAATCGGCATTCGACACACGCGGGCCAGCACCCCGTGGTCAAACAGAACACTGCGCCACGCATCGAGTGCCTTGCGGTGGTCTGCCATCTCCTCCGTCTGAGTCTCGATCGTTACTCCCAGATCCTGCCTTATCCGCTCAGCAACGGAATCGGCACTATCGTGTTCGCTCCATGTGGGGAGGGAGTACACAAGGTCATAGCCAAGGTCGTCCAGCAGCTCCCGCGCCTCCTCCAGCATGTTGGCCATAGCTCGAAATGCGTATAGCGTATCTGGTTTGTAGTGATCGGGAACGAGATCGGGTAGAGTCCGATGGTCCTCTGGCAACGGCATAGGCTCCGGCACCGTGGGCAGGAAGAAGGCAGACAGCGGCCTCTTTAGCTTAGCGGCAAGTCTTTCCAACTGGCGGTAGGTTGGGGCGTCACGCCCCTCTTCCCAGGCCAGTATGTCGTCCGCGCTCTTGCCCAGGTAGTCAGCGATCTCGCCCGGATCAAATCCCATCTCGTTTCGAGCCCACGCGAGGATCGCCGGGTTATTGAGTTCCACTTTGCAGGACGTGCTCACAGCTACCCCACCAACTGTCCGCTGCCCCAAACGCCTGCGGACTTGACAGTAAGATACTCGTTATGCTTCCGCGTGTCAAGAACTGGTGAACCTTCGCCAGTCCCGCGACGCTCGACACACGCGCTGGGGACTCTCAGTCCCCGAAGCTCTACGCGCGCAAGGCCCACCTTGGGAGTGCTGCGTGACCCGCCGCCTTGCGCCGTCCGCCGACCAAACCCAAAGCTGCGGCTCACGCAGCACTCCCAAGGCGCTCCGCGCTCCCTTCCCTCAACCCTAAACCCTCAACCATCAACCACCCGTGAACAACATTTAACTGAAATACCACAGTCCGTTCTCCGCAAAATGCCTTAGAAGTCGTCTTATAATTATGGGAGGGAAAAATCACCCGCTCCCCCTCCCTTCCCTATTCCGCAATCCGCAATCCGCATTCCGCAATCGAGAGGAGCAACACCTGTGCTAAGCCTTCCCTTCCCACATCCAGAATCGAAAATCGAAAATGCCCGGGTTTCCCGCCAACAGTTTAAACCCGCAAAACGATCTCCCGCCACGCTCAAACTGAGCGTGAGTTCGTTCTGCCGAAACCCGTGAATTCCCGCGTCAAAAAGGTGCCATTTTGCGCTTTCGCCCTCCTGAGCCGGTCGAAGGACGCGTTCTCGCGATTGGACTGCCTTCCCGGACTTTCGGCTTTTGACTTTTGACTTTCGACTGTCTGCCCATCTATAATTGCACCATGCTCGCGCACGTCAAATCCAGCGCAGTCAACGGGATCGACGCGTTTGCTATCGATGTCGAGGTCGATATTGCCCCCGCCATGCCGAGCTTTACGCTGGTCGGGCTTCCCGACGCGGCGGTGCGCGAGTCGATAGAGCGCGTCCGTTCGGCGATCAAGAACTGCGGGCTGGAGTTTCCTTCGCGCCGGATAACGATCAACCTCGCGCCCGCCGACGTCCGCAAGGAAGGACCTTCCTTCGACCTGCCGATAGCGGTCGGCATTCTCGCGGCATCGGGCCAGATCGACATGGATTTCCTCAAGGACTGCACCGTGATCGGCGAGCTGAGCCTGGACGGGGCGGTTCGCGGCGTCAGCGGGGTTCTGCCCATCGCGCTGGCCGCGCGCGAGACCGACTGCAAAAAGCTTATCGTCCCGGCGCACAATGTCAAGGAAGCCGCGATAGTGAGCGACGTGGAGGTCTATCCCGTCCACACGCTCACCGAGGTCGTCACGCTTCTCAACGACCCCACCACGATGCTGCCCGCGATCTTCGACGTGTCCGCGTTTGAGGCGCTCGACGATCCCGTCTACGAGGCGGATTTTGCGGATGTGAAGGGCCAGGAAACCGCCAAGCGCGCATTGGAGGTCAGCTCGGCCGGCGGGCACAATCTGCTGATGGTCGGCCCGCCCGGCAGCGGCAAGACCATGCTTGCGCGCCGCCTGCCCAGCATAATGCCGCCTCTGAGCATGGAGGAGGCGCTGGAGGTCACCAAGCTCTACAGCGTATGCGGCCTGCTCAGTCCCAACCAGGCGCTCATCACGCGCAGGGCATTTCGCTCCCCGCATCACACGATCTCGACCGCGGGCCTCACCGGCGGCGGCAGCTATCCCAGGCCGGGCGAGGTCAGCCTCGCGCACCACGGGGTGCTCTTTCTCGACGAGTTTCCGGAGTTCAAGCGCGACGTGCTGGAGGTGATGCGCCAGCCGCTGGAGGACGGCATGGTCACCATCGCCCGCGCGCAGGCGTCGCTGACATATCCCGCGCGGTTCATGCTGGTCGCGGCGATGAACCCGTGCCCGTGCGGCTTCTTCAACGACCACCTCCGCCCCTGCACCTGCACCCCGCGGATGATATCGCACTACCTCCAGCGCATATCCGGGCCGCTCATCGACCGGATCGACATCCACGTCGAGGTCCCGCGCCTCAAGCACGACGAGCTTCTCAGAAAAACCCCCGGCGAGGCATCGACCGACGTCCGCAACAGGGTCCGCCGGGCGCGCGAGGTCCAATACGCCCGATTCTCCGGCTCGCGCATATTCTCCAACGCGCAGATGACCAGCCGCCACATGAAGCTCTGGTGCAAGCTGGGCGAGGACGCCGAATCCATGCTCAAGCAGGCAATCGATCATCTCCGGCTCTCAGCGCGCGCCTACGACCGCATCCTCAAGGTCTCCCGCACAATCGCCGACCTGTCCGGCGCCGAGTCCATCGGCATCGACCACATCGCCGAAGCGGTCCAATACCGGAGTCTGGATAGGAAGTACTGGGGGTAGGCGGGAAATGCGGAATGTTGAATGTTGAATGTTGAATGCCCCATACTGCCTGGCCTGTGCTGCGCGCTTCTCTGCATCTGCTCAAGCGTCTCCGCGAACACGAACACAGCCCTGTCGAGTGAGGGCTGCACGGCGGTTGCCGATTCCGTCTACGGCGGTGACGTGGCGGCTAACGCCATCGACGGCAAGTGGATCACTTCGAACGAGAACGCGGGCGCGAACCGCTGGCACTCGGCGCTCGAAAAGCCGCATCCGCACTGGATATGGCTGAGATTCCGCCAACCGGCTACCATATCGCGCGTGGTCATCCACCGCGCGGATATAGCCGACTACCCGGTCGATATGGTCGGCGAGTACAGTCCCGACGGCGGCTTTACCTTCAAGACGCTCTTCACGATCACCGGCAATCACATGGCCGACTCGGACTTCACCATCGCGCGCGAGTTCAGCCCCGTTACGACCGACAACTTCCGGCTGCGAATCCTCCGCTCATCTTACGCCGATCACCCCAACTACGCCCAGCTTTCGGAGGTTGAGGTGTTCGGCAAGTTTGTCGCGGCCGCGGGGACGGCGTTCCGGTTCCCGAAGCGCTACGAATGGACGAATCTGCTCCAGAAGACGCAGTCCTGGCTTCCCGCGATGACTGAGCGCGGGGAAGAAATCGAGTTCCGCTCCGACTGGCTGCGCGTGAGGCTTGCCGCAACGGAACCCTGCGTAACCGCGCTCTGCTGGGACAGCCTCGGCAAGGGCAAGGTCGATGGCAATCTCCTCAAGTCCGGGCGCGACGGCGGCGTTGTTCTGAAGCCGATGCAGGTTTTCCCCGGAACCTTCGTGGGCAAGACGACCCTTACCCAGATCGACGGAAACGTGGTTCGTTACAGCACAATCCTGCCGGACGGAACGCAGGCCCGCTGGGAGATCCGTGTCAGTGAAAAAAGCATGCGAATGGTCGTGAGCACGTTCGTGCCGAAGGCAACTGTGGCGCGCGGGCCGACCTCCGTCCAGTTCGCATTCGATGTGTCCAAGACCCCGGTCGCGCCTCTGGTAAACCCGAAGCCGGGCGCATCGGCTCCTCTGCCGTGCCTGCTCCACGCCTCCGACTACGGGACGCTCCTGCTGCAATCGCCAAGCGAGGACGCCGGCCTGACCGGCGAGTCGCTTCGTGCGCAGGCTCAGTGGAACGCTTCGATATCGGACGCAAGGATCGCGCCGCGTTCCGACGGGCTGGTCGTTCTCCAGCCGGGCATCACTCGCTTAGAGGTGACCGTCAACGTGGACAGCGTCACGCCGGCGCCCGCTCTGACGAAAGCCGATCCGCGCCTCGCCGGCGTGCCGCGATGGTGGCTCAATACGTTCCAATACAGGCCCGACATCGGCATACTGGCAAACAACATTGTCAGCGACAACTGCGTCTTCTGCATCCACCAATACGCCGATTCGGCGGTATACACCCCCACGCTTCCCGGCGGCATCGAGCCGATCTTGATGGTGAAGCAGTCCGTGGATCGGTATTTGCACGGCGCGGCGGGGTACGGTGTCGGCTGGGAAGACGTCCAGATGGACACGTATCCCTCGCTTCTCATCGCCGCGTGGGATGTGATCCGCGTGACCGGCGACAAGGCTCTGCTGCGCGCTTGGCTGCCGTACCTCGAACGCGTCGCCGCGTCTATGGCGAAGCAGGATCGCAACGGCAACGGCCTGCCGGAATCGACCAAGACCGGCGTGTCCGGCGAGATCCACTGCCCGACCAGCAACTGGTGGGATCAGATCAACTTCGGCGGCGAGGACGCCTACGCCTGCGCGCTTGCGTATCGGGCGCTTGGATGCGTCGCCGATCTGGAGCAGCTCGCGGGCAATAAGGCTCGGTCAGCGGAGTTCACACGCCGCGCGGATCGGATCAAGGCGGCCTACTTGCCAGCGTTTCTCAATCCTGAGACGGGCGTGATCGCCGGCTGGCGCGATTCCAAAGGCAAGCTGCACGACTACTACTTCACCTTCACAAGCGGCATCGCGATAGCCTATGGATTGGTGCCCGACTCGCTCGCGAACAAGATCATCGACCGAATCGAGGCTAAGATGAGGGAAGTCGGCTACACCCGCTTCGATCTCGGCCTGCCGGGGCCGCTTGTATTGATTCCCAAGAACGACTACGGCATCGGCGCGCTGGGTTCGCCCGCCAAAGACGACGGCTCCGACACCTGGCAGGTCTTCGAGCACGGCGGCGCGACTGCGTGTTTTGCCACCTACTACATCCAGGCGCTCTACAAGCTGGGCAGGAAAGCCGAAGCCGACCGAATCCTGTGGCCGATGATCGCCACCTACGCCAAAGGCGGTTTCCAGAACGGGGTCGGCCACGGCGGCGAATGGACGCGCTGGGACGGCAGCCCGTCCGGCTACGAAGGCATGCTCGCCGACGCCTACTGCGCCCAGACGGTCCTGTTCTCCGGTTACTATGGCATCGGCTTCGGCCCGAACGGTTTCCGCCTCGAGCCCTGGTCGCCGCTGAAGGGGAAGAACACGCCTCTCGGACTAAGCTACATGGGCCGCGTTGTCCCTCACCTCCAGTGACGCCGGAAGCCGCGCCGCTTCATCGGCATCGACCGCGTCGCTGGTCGATCAACACCCGCCCGCCCGACATTCTTCGTCCAGGCTCTGGGTAAGCTCCCTTCGCCATTGCCGGCTTGGGGGGTCTTTGCCATGCGCACGACTTGGGCGTTCGCTTTGGCCGCGTCATTGTGTCTTGCCCTCTGTTCGATCTCCGCGCCATCGATGGCGGCTGCCGACCGAGCGCTGGTCATATTGAAAAGCGCCCGATTCTGCGATACGGAAGCGACGGTCGCCTCGATGGAGGCCATCGGGGCTCACGTCGGGCACGTCATCCAACCGCGCGTGTTGATCGCAAGCGTTCCCGCCGAGGTCGAGAACCAGGTTGCGAGTCTGCCGAATGTCGCCGAGATACACAGGGAAGTCGTGTCCATCGGTCACAGCGACATCGCCGCCGGCGTCCAGGCCTGGAACTGCCTGCTCTCGCCTCCGCCGCCGCTTGCAGCCGGCGCCAACGTGGAGCCTCTGGCGGGCGACGCGTTCGCGAGGCCGGCAAACGCCGAACCCGAGGCCGCTTCCGGCGGGACAAACGCCCCCGGAAAGTACCAGACCAGCTCGTTTATGATAGGCAAGGTCGCCGTGGGTGTGATCCTCCCTGAATCTAACGGCGGCGCGGAGAACTGGAGCGCACAGCGGCAATCCGACGTCTTCAACCGGATCGTGAGCGGACTCGACTGGTGGGTCCAGAAGGGCGGCCCGGCAGCCCATCTCACCTTCTACTACGATCGACGCTTCAGTGTGCCGACGCAATACGAGCCGATCGACATGCAGGGCACATCCGACCAGGAGATGTGGGTATCCGACATCTTCGGCAGCATGGGCTATTGCTCCGGCAGCCGGTTTGACCGAGCCTACGCGTTCGCCAACGATCTGCGGAGCGCATACCACACCGACTGGGCCTGCGCCTTCATCGTCGCCGATAGTCTAAACGACTCGGACGGCAAGTTTGCCGACGGATACTTCGCCTGGACCTACATCGGCGGACCTTACGCCGTAATGACCTACGACAACGACGGTTATACCATATCGCGAATGCCCGTAGTCGCGACTCACGAGACGGGCCACGTCTTTGGGGCCGCGGACGAGTATTGCCAGCCGGGATATGCCTGCTGCGACCTCCGCAGCTACGGCTATCTCTACGTCTACAACGGCAACTGCGAGAGCGGCAACCCCAACAGCGTCCCCTGCATAATGCGCGACAGCGCGGATAATATATGCCAATACACGCTCGGCCAGATCGGCTGGCGGGACAGCAACTCGAACGGCAGACCCGATCCCGTCGATACATCGGTCAGCAACGTCCTCGGCGGACAGCAGGACTCACAGGGCACGCCGTGGGACATCTCGCTCATCGGAACAGCCAACGACGTGCCTTACCCGTCGGTCTCCCAGGCCAGTGTCACCATAAACAAGGCATCCGCGGTGAGATACAGGATCGATTCGGGTCCCTGGCGGGATGCCGCTGCCGCCGACGGCGCGTTCGACCAGGACGCCGAGAACTACATCGCGACGTCAAACGACCTCGACGCGGGCGCGCATCTGGTAGAAACCCAGGCGTTCTCGACCTCCGGCAACAGTTCCGATATTGTCTCGCGCACGGCCCAGGTCCCGCGGATCGGCTGCAAGGTAATGCCGACTGCGTTCGCCTGGATCGACCCGTCAACCCACACCGCTCTGCCGCTGTCCGATGATTCCGTAAGCCCCGCGCTGACGATCCCATTCCCCTTCAGCTTCTACGGGACATCGTACGGCCGGATCTACGTCGGCTCCAACGGGCTTGTGGGATTCGCAAGCGATGGCTTAGCGTCATTCGACAACGGCGCGATACCCTCGGTCTCGACGCCGAACGCCGCGATCTATCCTTTCTGGGACGACCTCGACCCGTCGTATGGCGGCAGCGTTCGGATAGGCGTCGTGGGCAGCGCGCCGGAGCGCCGGTTTGTGGTCAGTTGGGTGGGGGTTCCGCACTACTTCAGCGCCTCATATATGACCTTTCAGGTGGTTCTCTGCGAGCAGACCAACGAGATCATCCTGCAGTATCTGGAGGTCCAGCCCAACGATGGCAACTACGGCTCCGGCCGCAGCGCGACCGTGGGGATCGAGGACCCCGCGGGCGCCGGAGCGCTGCAGTACTCGCTCAACGGATTCCCGCCGCTCCAAAACTGCCAGGCGCTGCTGTTTGCTCCAGCCCCCTCGATCTCGCGCATCAAGAAACAGCCGGACGGACGGAGTGTCGAGTTGATCCAACGCGCGGTCACCTACGCCTCCAAAGACGTGTTCTACGTAGAGGACGACTCCAGAACATGCGGCATCCGGGTATGCAAGCCGAGTCACGGTCTCTCGCGCGGGATGAAGGCATACGTAAAGGGCGTGCTTGCCACTGACGCCAACGGCGAGCGGTTCATCGAGGCCACGCTCGCCCGTCACTACGGAGACGGCGCTGTCGGCCCGCTGGTTGTTGGCAACAGCGCACTAGGAGGAGCCGACTGGGCCTATGACCGGTCCAGCGGCGCCGGCCAAAAGGGCGTCTACGGCGGAGCGGGCCTCAACAATCTGGGTCTGCTCGTGCGGACCACGGGACGAGTCACCGCCCTCGGGCCGGACTACATCTACATCGACGACGGATCCCAACTCAGAGACGGCACATACACCGGCGCGGCCGAAAACCTCGGCGTTCGCGTGGTATGCGATCCTACCCGATACGCGCCCGGCTGCCATCCCTCCAGGTATCGATACCTGGAGGGATGGATGGATCGATACCTGGAGGGATGGATGGATCGATACCTGGAGGGATGGCACCTGGAGGGATGGGTCGGCGTAACCGGGATCAGCTCCTGCTTCGGCAGAGGCATTGGCCTGCCCGGTCGCCAGGTGCTAGTCCGTGACGACGGCGACCTTTACAGGCCCGGCCCTATCTCCGGCGGCTTCAGCACGAAGACCGCGCTCGCCGAGATAGGCCGCAGCATTCGCACCACAATGCCGCCTTTGATCTGGCAACTGCTGATTGCGACTATCGAGACCGTGGCTCCGTCCGCGGGCATCGTATCCGCGCCGAACGGCCACACCACCGCGATACCCTTCGTATTCTCGCTGCCGTCGTCGAACGATGCGGCGGCATCCAGGTAGAAAACGCCGTTTCCGATCGCGCTTACACGACCCACCGCCTTTACCAGCAGGCCGATGTTGTTCGCCCCGCCATAGGTGTAAAGCTCTCGCAGCCAGAAGGGATTCCCCTCATCGTCAACGTGCTCCACGAACCGGAAGTCCTGAACCGCGCTCTGCAGGCCGATCTGGCCGCCGCCCAGGGCGTTGGCGTTCAGATGGAACGGCAGCGGCGCCGGAGCCGCGGAATGCTCTTTTGTCAGGGAGTTCAGGATCATCCGCTCGCCGTCCAGGGTGGTCATCACGCCCTCGACAGTCATCGTTTTCCCAGCGGCGGATGCGGTTCCCAGAATGCCGATCCCGCTGCTTCTGTTTGGGTACTCTACGTAGAACCTGTCGCCGAACACTGCCGTCGATATAGCGCACGTGATGCCGACCGGGACGCCGTCCGGAAGCCCCTTCGCGCCCGCAAGGGTCACGTAGTGATCGGGGCATTCATAGCATCCGATGTCCACGGCGGCGACACCGTTGCCGTCACCGTCCTTGGGCCGGGGATTGCCATCCAGGTCATCGCCGGGCGCTCCCGCGGGATCGCCCTTGTCGATGCAGCCGGAGCCGGGCAGGAGATGGTAGTCGCCGGCTGTCTTGTTGACGAACAACGGGTCCACGGATATGTCGTTCGGGTGCGGCATCGTGCTGGGGTAGTAGGCAGCCGTGTTGCCGTAGACGTCGTTGCGCGAGAGGACCATAGTCGGGTCACTGAACCACTTGTAGATGCCGGTGCTGCAGAATGCGATGATGTTGTTGGCTACCCTCGGCGAACCGGGGTAGCAGAACACCCCTGTTCCGCAGTC
>Ga0315284_10008455_pt1 | contig 14704 bp, 12 predicted proteins | sample YL17G09_16_MG_FD_203696 | JGI IMG/M metagenome (GOLD analysis project Ga0315284, IMG submission 203696) | Sediment microbial communities from Yellowstone Lake, YNP, Wyoming, USA - YL17G09_16 | ecosystem: Environmental > Aquatic > Freshwater > Lake > Sediment | place: USA: Wyoming | collected... | reverse complement strand
ACCCAAGGGTTGCTGTGTGATAAGCGAGTAGGGTCCAATAGAACGGGCATGCATCTTGTCATCAACCATGTGCCCCAGTTTGATCATATATATGATACCCACTGTGGCAGGCTGATCAAAACGTTCACCCGTACCGCCGTCATACAAATATGTCTTTCCGAATTTTGGTAAACCGGCCTTTTCCATAAACTGTGCAATCTGTTCAACGGATGCTCCGTCAAAAATGGGAGAAGCAAATTTCACCCCCATTTTTTTACCGGCCCAGCCGAGTACAGTTTCGTAAATCTGTCCCAGATTCATACGCGAAGGTACACCGAGGGGATTCAATACGATATCTACAGGAGTACCATCTTCCAGGAAGGGCATATCTTCACTGCGGACAATCCGTGAGATGATCCCTTTGTTCCCATGTCGGCCGGCCATTTTATCACCCACCTTCACTTTGCGTTTTTGTGCAACGTAAACCTTGGCAAGCTGAACAATTCCGGCTGGCAGTTCATCACCAATGGTGATGCTGTATTTCTTCCGTTTATAAACTGCATCAACTTCCTTGAATTTAATGATGTAGTTATGGATCAAGGTTTTAATAGTTTCGTTCTTATCCTTGTCCGTGGTCCATTTATTTGGATTTATATTCTGGAAATCAATATCCTGCAAAAGCTTCAAAGTAAATTTAGCGCCTCTTGGAATGACATCAACATTATAATAATCTTTGACGCCCTGAGAGGTTTTGCCGTTAACCACAATAAAAAGCTTGTCAATTACTTTGGCTTTCAGTTCATTTGAATTGCGTTCGAACTCTTCTTCGATTTTATCGAGGATGGGCTTCGTGGATGACTTGAGCTTCTTATCCTTGATAGAACGTGAAAAGAGTTTTTTGTCGATAACAACACCCACAAGTGATGGTGGTGCTTTTAAGGAAGCATCCTTCACATCACCAGCCTTATCACCGAAAATAGCCCTGAGGAGCTTTTCTTCCGGAGAGGGATCGGATTCGCCCTTCGGGGTAATTTTACCGATCAGAATATCGCCGGGGTTAACCTCGGCGCCAATACGGATCAATCCGTTCTCATCGAGGTTGCGTGTAGCTTCTTCGCTCACGTTGGGAATATCTGCGGTAAGTTCTTCAAGTCCGCGTTTGGTATCGCGAACTTCCAGATTGTATTCATCAATATGAATGGAAGTGAAAAGGTCTTCACGAACCACTCTTTCCGAAATCACGATAGCATCCTCAAAGTTGTAACCTTTCCAGGGCATGAAGGCAACCATCAGGTTTCTTCCCAGCGCCAGTTCGCCGGCACTGGTGGAATAGCCTTCAGTCAAAATTTGTCCTTTGGTAACCTTTTCACCTTTTTTAACAATAGGTTTCAGGTTAATGCAGGTATTCTGATTGGTTTTCCTGTATTTAAGCAGCTTGTAACGCTTAGTGTCCCCATCGAAGTTTACGAATTTCTCTTCTTCGGTCATCGCATACCGGACAATCACTTCATTGGAATCAACATATTCCACAACTCCATCGGCTTCGGCTATCAACAAAAAGCGTGAATCACGCACCACCTCATGTTCAATACCTGTTCCCACAACCGGGGCCTCAGGATTAATAAGGGGTACAGCCTGGCGCATCATATTCGATCCCATCAGGGCACGGTTTGCATCGTCGTGCTCGAGGAACGGGATGAGTGATGCGGCAATGGAGGCAATCTGGTTGGGAGCAACGTCCATCAGGTCGACATCGTGCGCGTCTGAAAGCGGGAAGTCACCATTATAACGGGCTTTAACCTTGGGATTTTCAAACTCACCGCTGTCTTTTAAAGGAGCATTTGCCTGTGCTATAACCTTTGACTCTTCTTCTTCGGCGCTAAGCCAGATAACACCATCGGAGCTAAGGTCAACGGTTCCGCTTTCAACCTTGCGGTAGGGAGTTTCAATGAATCCAAGTACATTGATTTTAGCGTAAACGCATAAGGAGGAGATCAGACCGATATTGGGACCTTCGGGAGTTTCAATCGGGCAAAGACGGCCATAGTGGGTGTAGTGAACGTCACGCACTTCAAAACCTGCTCGTTCTCTGGATAATCCCCCTGGTCCAAGTGCTGACATTCTGCGCTTGTGAGTAATTTCAGCAAGCGGATTTGTCTGGTCCATGAATTGTGAAAGCTGGTTGGTGCCAAAAAACGAATTGATCACCGAAGAAAGGGTCTTTGAATTGATGAGGTCGATAGGAGTGAAGACTTCATTATCGCGCACATTCATTCGTTCCCTTATGGTTCTGGCCATACGGGCAAGGCCAACTCCAAACTGGGATGCCAGTTGTTCTCCTACGGTACGTACCCTACGATTGCTCAAATGGTCAATATCATCCACATCGGCTTTTGAGTTGATGAGTTCGATAAGATATTTGATAATGCGTATGATATCTTCTTTGGTAAGTACTTTGACATCAATGGCGGTTTCGAGCCTGAGCTTCTTGTTGATCCTGTAACGGCCAACTTCACCCAGATCATAGCGCTTGTCTGAAAAGAATAATTTATCAATCACGTCACGCGCAGTAGCTTCATCAGGTGGCTCGCTGTTGCGTAACTGACGATAGATATGCAACACGGCTTCTTTTTCGGAGTTGCAGGGATCCTTTTGTAAAGTATTGTATATAATTTCGAAATCGGTGAGGTTCTGTCCTTCCTTATGCAGCAGGATGGTCTTTGTGCCAGAGTCGATGATAGCATCAATATGGTCATCGAGTAAAACGGTCTCACGGTCAATAATGATTTCGTTACGTTCAATGGAAACCACTTCGCCGGTGTCCTCATCAACGAAATCTTCTACCCATGATTTTAAAACGCGGGCAGCAAGTTTACGTCCTACCAGTTTTTTCAGAGCTGTTTTCGAAACCTTGATCTCATCGGCAAGGTCAAAGATCTCGAGAATATCTTTATCACTTTCAAAACCGATTGCCCTGAGCAGTGTAGTAACCGGCAATTTCTTTTTGCGGTCGATATAAGCATACATAACGTTGTTTATATCAGTTGCAAATTCAATCCAGGAACCTTTAAATGGGATAATCCTGGCAGAATATAATTTTGTACCATTGGCATGGATACTTTGCCCGAAGAATACGCCCGGTGATCTGTGCAACTGGGAAACAACAACACGTTCGGCCCCGTTTATGACGAACAATCCCCGTTCAGTCATATAAGGGATAGTACCCAGGTATACATCCTGTATAACCGTGTCAAAATCTTCGTGTTCAGGGTCGGTGCAGTATAATTTGAGCTTTGCCTTAAGCGGAACGCTGTAAGTCAAACCTCGTTCAATACACTCTTCGATGGAATAACGGGGAGGATCAACAAAATAATCCATGAACTCAAGAACAAAATTGTTCCTGGTGTCGGTGATGGGGAAGTTTTCCTGGAAAACCTTAAATAGTCCTTCGTTTTTCCTGTTTTCGGGAGTTGTTTCAAGTTGAAAAAAATCACGGAATGACTTCAACTGGATCTCTAAAAAATCAGGATAGGACATTTGGTTTTTTGTCCTGGCAAAACTGATTCGTTCTGTATTTAATTTGGTCATTATATTTTAAGATAAAATGTTGAACTAAAGTTGTGAGAATGACAAAAAGGTCTAATCCCGAATGGTCGGGATTAAACCTAAATGATATCATTACGGAGGTAAACTTTATTTAAGTTCAACGTCGGCTCCTGCTTCTACTAATTGAGCTTTAATCGATTCAGCTTCTTCTTTAGAAACATTTTCCTTTATTGCAACCGGGGATTTGTCAACAAGCTCTTTTGCTTCTTTCAATCCCAGATTGGTAATGTCCTTAACCAATTTTACTATCTGGAGTTTGGCACCACCTGGATGGTTCATAAATACTGAAAAAGTTGATTTTTCTTCAGCTTTAGCACCTTCGGCACCAGCGGCAGCAGGACCAGCAACAGCAACAGCGGCAGCTGCAGGTTCAATTCCATACTCCTCCTTTAGTATTTTGGCCAATTCGTTTACCTCTTTAACAGTTAAGTTAACCAATTGTTCTGCGAAAGCTTTCAAATCTGCCATTTTAATTGAATATTTAATAGTTATCTAATAATTTACTCTTTTTCACTTAATGTTTTAATAATACCAGCCAGTTTATTACCTCCTGACTGTAACCCGGAAATAACGTTACGGGCGGGTGACTGCAGCAGCAGTATGAGATCGCCGATAAGTTCTTCCTTAGACTTAATACCTGACAATGCATCGAGCTGATCATCGCCAATGTATATAGATTCTTCCACATAAGCAGCCTTGAGAATGGGTTTCTTGTTTGTTCTGCGAAACTCCTTAATCAATTTGGCAGGCATATTGTTAACGTCAGTAATCATGATTGAAGTGGATTCCTTCAGCGCACCATACAGATCATCATATTTGCCTTCAAATTTCTCCAAGGCTTTTTTAAGCAGGGTATTTTTCACAACCACCAAAGTAATGTCCTTTTCAAAGCATGCTCTTCTAAGTTTGCTGGTAGTTTCGGCATTCAGATCCGAAATATCAGCCAGGTAGAAATGCCGGGCATTGCTAATGGAATCAGTGAGGCTGTCGATTATCCTGTTTTTTTCGTCCCTATTCATAATAATGTAATATGGTCTTTAAATTACTCGTCGAATGCTTTGGCATCGACCTTAATTCCGGGGCTCATCGTACTGGAAAGGAAAATACTGCGGATATAAGAACCCTTTGCGGCAGCCGGTTTAAGTTTAACCAGGGTATGCAAAAACTCCCGGGCATTGTCTGTCAACTGATCAGCTGAGAAGGATACTTTTCCAATGGAAGTATGAACGATTCCGGCTTTATCAACCTTAAAGTCGATTTTACCCATTTTTACTTCCTTTACTGCTTTTCCGATTTCCATTGTTACAGTTCCGCTTTTGGGATTCGGCATTAATCCGCGTGGACCGAGGATTTTTCCCAATTTACCGATCTTACCCATTACAGCGGGCATGGTGATAATCACGTCAATGTCGGTCCAGCCATTCTGGATCTTATCAACATAATTATCAAGGCCAATGTAATCAGCACCTGCTGCTTTAGCCTCTTCTTCCTTTTCGGGAGGACAAAGCACAAGTACCCTGATTTGCTTACCGGTACCATGGGGTAGCGTAACCACGCCCCTAACCATTTGATTGGCTTTTCGAGGATCGATCCCGAGCCTGACATCTATATCCACCGAAGCATCAAACTTTGTGGTAGAAACATCTTTCACAAGAGTTGAAGCTTCCGAAAGTTTATATTGTTTGGCAGGTTCAATCTTCTCTAAAGCCTGTTTTCTGTTCTTAGTCAAATTTGCCATGTTAATCCGGAAATAATGTTTACTTATTTACTGGGGCATCGCCCTTTACGGTAATACCCATACTGCGGGCAGTGCCGGCAACTATTTTCATTGCTGAATCGATGGTGAAACAATTCAGATCAATCATCTTTTCTTCAGCAATGGCTCTTACCTGATCCCAGGTTATGGAAGCTACCTTGGTCCGGTTTGGTTCTGCCGAACCGGATTTAGTCTTGGAAACTTCCAGGAGCTGAACGGCTACCGGAGGGGTTTTCACGATAAAATCAAAAGATTTATCGCTGTATACCGTTATCACAACCGGAAGCAGTTTACCAGCTTTATCCTGGGTGCGGGCATTGAACTGTTTACAGAATTCCATAATGTTCACACCCTTGGAACCCAGAGCAGGACCTACTGGCGGCGATGGATTGGCGGCACCTCCCTTGATCTGCAATTTAATTAGTCCAGCAACCTCTTTTGCCATAATTTACTTGTTTCTGATTTATATAGTTGATTCACACGCCATCTGGATGATCATTCAGGAAGCATTAGGGTTTTTATAATCATCCGGCAACGTATTCTTTTCATTCAGTTTATTCTTTTTCTACCTGCATAAAGCTTAACTCGAGCGGTGTTTTACGGCCGAATATTTTCACCATTACTTTGAGTTTTTTCTTTTCCTCATTAACTTCTTCAATAACACCGGTAAAACTGTTAAAGGGTCCGTCTATAACTTTCACCGATTCGCCAACATAAAAAGGCACATTTAATTCTTCATCTGTCTCGGCCAGTTCATCAACCTTTCCTAAAATACGGTTGACTTCGGAAGTGCGCAAAGGCGTGGGCAATTCATCGCCTTTTGAACCCAGGAATCCGATCACGTGGGTAATATTCTTTAGAATATGAGGTATTTCACCTACCAGGGCAGCCTCAATGAGAACATAACCCGGGAAATAACTCCTTTCCTTGCTGATCTTTTTTCCGTTTCTTATCTGGTACACTTTCTCCGTCGGAATTAACACCTGTGAAATAAACTCCTGCAGATTGAGACGTGTTACCTCGCTCTCGATGTATTCTTTGACTTTCTTTTCCTTACCACCAATAGCACGGAGAACATACCATTTTTTATCCTGGTCTTCCATTTCTAAAAGTTCCCGCGGTTATTAAGAGAAAAGACTATAAATCGCACTCATCAGATTTTTAAAGCCCAGGTCCATGAGTGCTACTACAAGTGCTATGATCACTGATGCAACCATCACAAGAATGGCACTACCCTGAAGTTCTTTCCAGGAGGGCCATGTCACTTTGTGAACGAGTTCCTTATAGGACTCCTGAAAATATAATGTGATTTTTTTCATAATCTTTTCGATTGGCACGGGAGGAGCGACTCGAACGCCCGACACCTGGTTTTGGAGACCAGTGCTCTACCAACTGAGCTACACCCGTAGGCCATAAACAGGTAAATTCGCTATCGTCATGGACAACGAATTTACCTTACCTGTTATTAATTGTATTTATTCAATAATCTTCGTTACCTGTCCAGCTCCAACTGTACGGCCACCTTCACGGATCGCAAACCGCAGACCCAGGTTCAGGGCAACGGGATAGATCAGTTCAACAGTAATTGTTACATTATCACCAGGCATAATCATTTCAGTACCTGCAGGAAGAGTAATCTCTCCTGTAATGTCGAGGGTTCTTAGATAGAACTGCGGCCTGTATTGGTTATGGAATGGCGTATGACGCCCACCTTCTTCTTTCTTCAGGATATAAACTCCTGCTTCGAATTTGGTATGCGGTGTGATTGAACCCGGTTTTGCAAGTACCATACCACGCTTAATCTCTTTTTTATCAACACCACGAAGGAGCAAACCTACGTTATCACCAGCTTCACCATCATCGAGGATCTTACGGAACATTTCAACACCCGTAACAACCGATTTTCTGCCCTGTGCACCAAGACCGATAAGTTCAACCTCATCACCTGTATGAACAACACCAGTTTCAATTCTGCCGGTTGCAACAGTACCACGACCTGTAATGGAGAATACGTCTTCAACGGGCATCAGGAAAGGCTTTTCTCTTTCACGAGGAGGAATGGGTATGTATTCGTCAACGGCCTTCATCAACTCAATTACCTTTTCTTCCCATTTTGGTTCGCCATTGAGCGCTCCCAAAGCAGAGCCATGAATGATAGGAGCGTTGTCACCGTCAAATTTGTAAAAATTGAGGAGTTCCCGAATTTCCATATCAACCAGTTCGATAATTTCAGGATCTTCAACCATGTCAACCTTGTTCAGGAAAACCAGGACCTTTGGAACATTCACCTGACGGGCAAGCAGGACATGCTCACGAGTCTGGGGCATAGGACCATCCGTTGCAGCAACAACCAAAATAGCACCATCCATCTGTGCAGCACCAGTAACCATGTTCTTGATATAGTCAGCGTGGCCCGGGCAATCAACATGTGCATAGTGCCTGTTTGCTGTCTGATACTCGATGTGAGCCGTGTTAATTGTAATACCTCTTTCTTTTTCTTCAGGCGCATTATCAATGGAATCAAAGGAACGGAAACTGGCAAATCCTTGTTTTTCAAGAACTTTTGTAATTGCTGCAGTTAAAGTAGTTTTTCCATGGTCAACATGACCAATTGTTCCAATGTTAACGTGAGGTTTCGACCTGTCAAATTTTTCCTTAGCCATAATTTGAATATTTGATAGTTATTGTTCGATTTTAAAATAATTCAATCAAGAGCCAATGACGGGAATTGAACCCGTGACCTCTTCCTTACCAAGGAAACGCTCTACCAACTGAGCTACATCGGCGTTGCGAGCGGGAAACGGGACTCGAACCCGCGGCCCTAACCTTGGAAGGGTTATGCTCTGCCAACTGAGCTACTCCCGCGTTTATTTATTTACTGATTTACCGATTTATTGATTTGATGATTGCAAAATCCGCATATCTTCAAATCATAAGATCATTAAATCATCAAATCACTAAATAAAGAACGTGGGGAGAGCAGGATTCGAACCTACGAAGGCATCAGCCAGCAGATTTACAGTCTGCCCCAGTTGGCCACTTTGGTATCTCCCCTTCACAAATAAACCGGATCAACCGGTTTATGCAATAACTTTGAAAAAAAGAACAAGCTATGCATTTTGCGAGCCGATGGAGGGATTCGAACCCCCGACCAGCTGATTACAAATCAGCTGCTCTGGCCAACTGAGCTACATCGGCAGTACCCTCCAAAATCGGTTCGCAAATGTATAACAATTTATTTATATCACAAAATTATTTTTTGAATTATAAGCCGCGTTGTTTCTCTTTGTGTTTCAGAATTTGTTGCTTCAATGCATCTACAACAATGTCGGTCGCTTCCTCAAATGATTTGCTTTGTTTGCGCGCAAACAGGTCACTTCCGGGGATATCAAGTTTTATTTCAACTACTTTATTATCCAGATCAGCTGTGTGTTCAAGTCTTAAAAATACTTCGGCATTAATGATGTCATCGAAATAACGAGCCAATTTACTGACTTTTTTCTCAATAAATTCTTCAAGCTTAGTGTCGGCATCAAATCTTACCGCGTTAATTCTGATGTTCATGTCTATTCCTCCTAAATTTATGCTCGTGGATGAGCTTGTTTATATACTGATTTCAACTTTTCAAATGTATTATGGGTGTATACCTCTGTGGCCGAAAGGTTAGCATGCCCAAGCAATTCCTTGATCGCGTTCAGATCGGCCCCCTGGTTCAGCAGGTGCGTGGCAAAAGTATGCCGCAGCACATGTGGACTCTTCTTTTCTGCCGTGGTAACCAGCGACAGGAACTGGGTTACTATCCTGTGTACCATTCGCGGATAAAGCTTCTTTCCCGCATGGGTTAAAAAAAACCAGTCCTCTTTACTTCCAGGATATTCTGCTTCCCTGGCTCTTGCATACTTTTCCAGAATTTCGCAAAAAATACGACTTAACGGAATTATTCTTTCTTTATTCCGCTTGCCTAGAACCTTGATCAGCTGCTGGGAAAGATCTACGTCTGAAACCCGCAGGTTAATTAACTCGGAACGCCTGGCGCCCGTATTATAAAATGTTTCAATGATGGTCCTGTTGCGCAGGCCATTAAAATCATCCCCAAAGGAAACATCGTCGAGTAGAGTATCCATCTGCTTTTCATTCACAAAAACCGGTAGCTTTTTATCCGATTTTGGTGTGAGTACTTTGGCTATTGGATTGGAACTGATTATACCTTCCTTCAGTAAATATTTGTAATACGTTTTTAAAGCTGAAATCTTACGGTTTGTAGTGCGCGCAGAATTCCCAGATTCCATTAATTCTACTATCCAACCGCGTACCTGATGATGATCTGTAAAGGATTCCTCTGTACCGGAATCTGTTGAACAAAATTGAAAAAATTGCTCAAGATCCTTCCGGTATGAACGGACAGTGTGGGGAGAGTAATGTTTTATGTGCTGTATATATTGTATAAAGTCACCGAAGTGCCTCATATATTCAGGGATAATTTATTTTCCGGACTGATAAGGTATTTTGGATTATCCCTGTCGGAAGATCTTTCTATTCTTCGGCCTGTTGAAGCTGCTGAACGTAAATGGCGCGTTTTACAACCTCACGCTTACGCATGGATGGTTTTTGAAATGCTTGCCTCGACCTCAATTCTTTTACTACACCGGTTTTTTCGAATTTCCGTTTGAATTTTTTAAGCGCTCTTTCAATGTTTTCGCCTTCTTTAATAGGTACAATAATCATACTTTGAATTTTAATGAGCCGCAAATTTATCATTTTGACTCATATCTACCAAATTTTGCCGGTAAAAATATTTAAACAGCAATAATCCAAAAAAATAACCTGTATCAGTCAGGACTATTCTAATTCTATAAATTTAATTAAAAAATATGGAAAAGAAAAGTTTCTCCTTGTTAAAAGAAGTTAAATCAACAGATATTTTTTAAGCTTTTCTAAGTTCTCAACCGAAATAAGTCCATTCACGTTTAGCTCATGAATACTCTTTATAGTGTGAACGCTGGAACGGTATCTGATAATTCCCCTGGCTGAGTATTTCCCAATATAGGGATGATGGGCCAGATCATTTTCGCCAGCTTCATTCAGGTTTAACTTTTTAATTGCAGTGGTATCGGCAAATACCCTGGTGCTGATTACTAAATAAAGACTGTCGGTAATTCCGTATACCTCTTTGAGCTGCCCCGTATCATAAAAGCCACCAAGCAGTGACCTGTATCGCACAATGCGCCTGGCCAGCACAGGGCCTATGCCGGGCAACTTTTCAAAGTCCGATGAGTCCGCGAGGTTAATATTTAGGGTAGTACTGCCGACTACCGGTTTGGATGACGGCATTTGTGCCTGAGCAGTTGAATTTCCCTTGATTTTTACATACGGATAAAGTTGTGAATAAAGCCCGGAACTCATGCCATAAATTTTTTTCAGATCCTCCCTTTGATGAAATCTGCCACCATGTTTCCGATAGTTAAGCAGGGTTCTGATTACCCCATTACTGAATCCAAGTCGTCGGAGATCCCTGGCAGATGCATCATTAGGGTCAAAGAAAAATAGTTCCGGGGTGAGGGTCAGATTTTCACGAAAAGAATCAATTTCAAGACTGTCACTGTCTTTTTTCAGGGTGAGCTGTCGCTCAAAGGAACGCAATTCATTCACCAGCAGCTTATGGTCTTCAGAGTTCATCTCAGGCAGGTGATGGGCCAGATAAAAGTTGATACCGGTGACCACCAGGATAAGGATGATCAACAGAACTATTCCTTTTCTTTCAAGGGCTGAGTAGGAAAAAAAAGCGCGAAGTATTTCTTTCATATAACTGCATGTGGATGATTTAAATAACTTGTTTGTTATGTAAATATAGCTATTTTCACGAAGACCGGCGATTAGCTTCAATAAAACGCTTCTAAAACGGATACCCAATTCCAAATTTCAAATGCAGGTCTTTCAATCCAAAATCTTTGAACACTGGTATCCATCTGTCACCATCAGGCAATGCCGGATCCCGGAGTTTAATTCCGAAATCTAACCGCAACAGGAAAAATGAAAAATCAAACCGTGCTCCGAATCCGGAACCTACAGCAATTTCCTTATAAAACCTGCTCCAGCTATATTCGGCATCAGGTTTATTGCCATCCTTCCTGACGGCCCAGATATTACCCATATCAAGGAATATGGCCCCTTCCATCTTCCAAATCACCTTGAACCGATATTCAATATTGGCTTCAAGTTTCAGGTCACCATTCTTATTCGGAAAATAAAACACCGAACTCTGTGCAGTATCCTTTTCCACATAGGATCCGGGTCCTAGATCACGGGTGTTCCATCCCCTGATGCTGTTAGGCCCCCCGACAAAGAACTTTTTTTCATAAGGCAGGGTTTTGGAATTGCCATAGGGATAGCCTAGTCCAATAAACAGGTGGTATACAAATGTATTCTGTTTATCAATAATATTGTAATAGCTAAAATCAAGATCTCCCCGCATATATTGAAAATAGGGAACCTTGAATAATGTATAGGGTGCATCGGTATTGTTTCTATTAAAGGCATTGTTGGTCAGATTCACTAGATTACCCGCTGATTCAATGTTGAACCGTGTAAAAAAGAAATCCTTGCTTTTCCCGATAGCCTGGTTATTCAGTTCAAAACCATAACGGGCAACATTAACCATGTGATCCTCAAAACTATAACCTAATGGTGTGTTTTTCATAGAATCGAGAAACTCGGCTGATGAAAGATTTTCATAGATCTGAACATAGTTTAGTTCCAGGGGCCAAATAGTATGGGTAAGATATTGGCTGCCCTTCCACCTGTATGAAAAGGAACTGTTGGCTATGGAGCGCGTATAGTCGGGACGGGATTGATAATTAAAAGCAACCGAAATGGATGTCTTGGGCGTATATTTTTTTACAAACTTTTCCAGCCTGAAAGGAGAAAAGAACTTTGGAAAAACAATACTGGACTCCGCACCAATTTCCTTCATGCTTTTATATTTGCTTTCAGATCGGTTATGCAAGGATTCGATCGCTCCTGTGATCTTAAAATTAAACACTTCGGCTCCTTTAAAAAGATTGAGGTTTTGATACAAAAGATTGCCCCTGATCCCTAAATCACCAGCTGAGTTAGTCCCGGCAATTTCAGTCTGGTACGATTGTGCCTTTTTCTGGGCAAGCTCAATTCGGCATTCCAGCAGCCTGTCAGATTCCATGTCTGACACGGAATCATTTTCCTTAAAAGTAATATTGGTATAACGCACCAGGTTCAATTCAGATAAATTACGGTAGGTTCGGTTAACATTACTTAGTTTGTAAATCTGTCCAGGTACAATATAACTGGAGTTAATGATCACTCCTGGTTTAAGACTTGGTTTGCCTGGATTCAGAAAAAACTGACCCTGGTACAAGGTTGTGTCAAAAATTAGGGATTTGGTTCTTGTTCCATTTTTGTTATTCAAAGCTGAGAAATCAGGATACACAAACACTTTACCGATTGTGTACTGGTGATGTTGCTTTACTTTAGTTCTGGAATCGGGTTCTCCTTCAACGAATTCCTTGATTCTCATCACTAAATCCACTGAATTAGCATCCGGATCCAGAGTAGCGTTATAAAAAATATACTCTTTCGAGAATCGGAAATATCCTTGTTCCTTCAGCAGGTTCTCAATCCTGATTCGTTCCTGCTGCAGGGCATCCTTGTCGAATCTCATCCCTTTTCTCAGCAAAGAGTTCAGAGTATCAGGTAAGATATGGGAAATCAGCCCGGTATCTTCAAAAAAATAGGCAATACTTCTTACCCGGTAAGGAGTATTGGACCGGATACTGTAAGAGACCCGTGCATTCCTTCCTCTAAATATCACTGTGTCACGCACATCTGCATGATAGTATCCTTTATTTTCCAGAAACTGTTTGAGTTGTCCGGCACTGTTTTTTGTAAGAACCGGATTGTAAACCACAGGCTCTTCCCCAATATTTCTGAGCCAGTTATGGGGCCATTTTACTTTGTTAACATCCGAAAGGTTATACAAAAATAAATAAAACCTTAACCCGAGTAACTTTTTATTGGGCTTTTGCAAAATATAGCTTTTAAGTTGTTCTTCCGGTATGTTTTTCTGAACATTCTGAAATTTGTTCTTGCTTAACAGGTATTCCCCCGCTGGCACATATCTTGCCGGGGCACAGGAAGACAATACGAAAATAGCAAGGACCAGAAAGCCCTGAATATTACGATTAGCTATATAATGAATGAGATACAAGAGGTATCGATTTTGAAATAATAGCAATACCGGCAACTGCGGTTATTTTACTACGTTTGGACAAAGATAATTTTATTAACTAAAAAGTGTTTAACAAAATTATTAGTCTGATATTTAATTCCTCCATTCCTTATTACGCATTATACAATTCTTTCGATAATCGCTACCTTTAAGCGATTTTTCGTATGTAAGACTTACCGAAATGCCTCTTAGCAGGAATAATATAAAATACCTGAGTTCACTGAAGATTAAAAAATTCCGTAACCTGAACGGCCAATTCATTATTGAGGGTGATAAAATAGTCAGGGATATCCTGGACGATGGCACAACCGTGATCCGGCAATTGGTAGCAACTGGCAAATGGCTTAAGGAGAACCAGGTTATACAGACAGCATTCATCAAGGAGATTGTGGAAACAGACCTGCAGGATCTTAAACGCATCAGTACACTTGAAGCGCCTCCTCAGGTTCTTGCCGTGACGGATATAACCATTCCTCAGCTCGATCTGAATAAGATTTCCCAATCCTGGTCCCTGGCGCTTGACAATATTCAGGATCCCGGCAATCTTGGTACTATCATCCGGTCAGCCGACTGGTTTGGAATACGGAATATTATCTGCAGCCTGGATTGTGCCGACTGCTTTAATCCTAAAGTGGTTCAGGCATCCATGGGTGCCCTGCTGAAAGTGAAAATTCATTATTGTGATCTTGCGGAAATACTGGATAAACTTCCGGGCGATCCTTCATACAGGGTTTATGGAACATTCATGAATGGGGCACCTGTTTATGATTTGCCGGCGACCTCCAAGGGTATGATAGTATTCGGAAATGAAGCACGAGGTATATCGGAAGAGCTTATTCCTTTCATTCAATCGCGTATTACCATCCCACCTGTTAAAAGGAACATCACACACGTTGAATCGCTCAATGTGGCTTCAGCAGTCGCAGTTGTATGTGCAATACTGATCCGGCAATGATGCAATGCTGTAACACCTGTTTATAAATTAGTAGCCCTCACAGAATAGGACTTATTATCTTTGATTTACAAACCAAAAAAAAGTAAAGTATGAAAACATTATTCTCATTTCTGATTCCCGGATTGTTAATCCTGGTTGTAGCCTGCAC
>Ga0315284_10008453_pt1 | contig 14707 bp, 15 predicted proteins | sample YL17G09_16_MG_FD_203696 | JGI IMG/M metagenome (GOLD analysis project Ga0315284, IMG submission 203696) | Sediment microbial communities from Yellowstone Lake, YNP, Wyoming, USA - YL17G09_16 | ecosystem: Environmental > Aquatic > Freshwater > Lake > Sediment | place: USA: Wyoming | collected... | reverse complement strand
GTCTTGAAGCGGGGCGCGCAAGCTGTTGCGGAACAGGATCAATTCGCAGAGCTATTGAGATTAACCGAGCCGATACTGACAAGGCGTCATGAGTGCGATCTCGGAGAAGATGGATTATATAGCAGTGGAGTGAAAAATATAATATCGACGTTATTAGAATTATCCAGAAGCGGGTGCTCGGCCAATTTTCCTTTTTCTTTCCCCCAAAGCATAGCGGAAAATTGGAGGAAAGAATATATCGATAAGAAAGAAGGCGAATGTCAAGTAATGGAAAAGTTTTTATCAGGCGCAGCCGACACAGTTACCAGAAATAAGGTAGAGGCAATGCTTCAGGAATTTGCTCGCTCATATGCGGAAGATGTATTTTTCTTTACTGCGCTTGATACGAAAGGCAAAGTTGATATGGCTAGCTGCCGGGGGGAATCGGCATTTGACAGCATCATGACTTTTTCGCCGCAACTAAGAGCCAGGCTATTTCTTGCTACAGTCAGGAATAATATAGAAGTAGCCAGGGACATCCTTACAAAAATTATTACACCCAGTGCGGAAGAATTGTCGAAGGCATGGAGGGCCGAACACGGGACGGCAGAGCCAAGCGGGCCTTCGCAAGGGGCCAAGCCGGATGTTGCGAAGGCCGAAGTTCCGCCGGCCGCGGATATGTTAACCGGTTCACCTGTTAGCCGGTTAGCCGGTTCTGAAGACAACCAGCAAACCAGCCAACAAGCAAACCAGCCAACCAACACCACCGGCCCGCCGGCATCTCTATTTGCCGCGGCGCTCGATGCCGATATACAAAATGCCATAATCTTGAAAACCGCTCTCGCGAAATTCTACGAAGACGATGCCGAAAAGATTACCTATACCATCCGCCTTGATAACAACAGGGTACCAGCCGAATATATAAAACTCATCAAAGAATATTATACCAAAATTCTTTCAAGCGATAAGGTTGAAGTGAAGGTTTTAGGTAATGGTAAGACTAAGGGCCTCATAGATGTAGATATTGATATAGGCGGAAAGCACGATGGCAGCGGTACGGTGGATGTGAAAGGAGATAAGGGCCAAATTGAATCATTGGGCCGGATTATCGGAATGGTCAATCTCGCGATATCAGTAGCGACCCTGCCGGAAGAATTTCCTGAATCAGGTGTTGATGCGTATAAGGCCATATTGGATACAGTATTTACTCAGTACCAGCTGTTAACGGGCGAAAAATTGGTTCTTCCTGCCGATCCAAAAGAAATTTTATCAACTATTCGCGCGATAGCGCAAAACCTGCCGCCAATCAAAGAATGCGGCACAAAGTCACAGGAGGATTTCAGGCTTATGGAGGAAAAGCTTAAGAGCGCGGCGTAAATCTAACGAACAACGAACTACGTATAAAAGCCCGAGATAAAGCGGGATGAGGGAGTCTTCCCCCGAGTTGGCTTCCTCACCCGCTCTCGGGCTTTATATTTTAGAGGTGGTCGCAATTTGCGACATCCTTGACTATGTGTACACAATATGGTACACTTATAGTTGAGAGGTCCTTCTCCCGCCTAGCTTAGCAAAACTAACCGGGGCGGGATCAGGATCAATTTTCGCTTTGCAAATTTGGAGGTGAAATATGGTAAAGACGATTACGACAAGAGAATTCCGCGCGCATCTGGCAGGCGTGCTAAATGACGTGGTGAAGCGTTTTGACAGATATGTGATATCAAAGCGCGGCAAGCCGGAGGCCGTATTGATGTGTGTTGATGATTACGAAGGATGGTTAGAAACCCTGGAGATCATGGCTTCAAAGAAGGCGCTTAGGGATATTGAGGCCGCAAAGAAAGAGCTGCAGCACGGCAAGGGGTATACCTTTGAAGAGGTTTTTGGCAAGCCACGGCATAATGCGAAGAGGTGGCCGGCATGAGCCGCTACACGATAATCATAGCCCCCCGTGCGAAGAAAGAGATTGATAAACTTCAGCCGAAGATTAAAGAACGTATAGGAAATGCCTTATCACTATTGGCCGAAGACCCTTTTATAGGCAGGGCCCTTAAAGCAGATCTGGAAGGGCTTTATTCATACCGGGTTGGCGACTACAGAATAATCTACGATATTGTCCGCCGCACACTAATTGTTCAAATCCTGAAAGTGATGCATCGCCGCGAAGTTTACCGTTAGTCAAGCGCTCAATTTCGCTTCGTGGAGTTTTGTGTAGATAGGTCCGTGGGGAGTGAGTTTGCTTTGGAATAGCGTAACAGACGAGATTAGCTGAATTTTAGTTGAGAATTTAGAGTTTAGAGTTGAGATTTTTTGTTTGAGGGCTTCTTTGTTTTTCGGGGAACGGACGCGGCCTATTGTTAAGTGGGCGGCGAATGGGCGCGATTCCTTCTCGAATCCGATTTTTGATAATGCGTCATCTATCTTTTTGGCAAGTTCGGCAGACTCTAAAGCGCCTTTATCCAATCCTACCCATATGACCCGCGGAAAATCAATTTTAGGGAACGCGCCGATATCTTTTATTGAAATTTCAAAAGGTTTAACTTCCTCAGCGATAATTTCTAACGCCGCTATTACTTGTTGTAATTTCTCCTCCGTTATTTCTCCGAGGAATTTCAATGTGAGATGGATGTTCTTCTCTTCCACCCATCTTACGTCAGCGCCTGAGTATTTGAGGTGGGATTGGATCTGATCAATGGATGAGCGGATTTCGTCTGATAGTTCTATGGCGATAAAGGTACGCATAAGTTATCCACAGCAGTAGGGCACCCTTAAGGGTGCCCTACTAACCGGATTAGAAGCTGGAGCGCGGCCTGGGCTGCCTGTGACTTAATCTTTAATCGCGAGCCCTTGAAATGGAATTCTTTTACGATATGTTTCTTATTCGTCACAAGCGCGATATAGATCAAGCCGACAGGTTTTGACTTTGTTCCGCCGGTAGGGCCTGCCCTGTACCCGAGCGAAGCGAGTGGTTTGGGGCCGGCAATGCCGGTTACACCTATACCTATATCTGTCCCCGCCAGAAGCCGCACACCATTGGCCATTTCAAGTGCGACTTGTTTTGAGATTGCGGAGCCTGTTGCGAACCCGTTTTTGAGATTGCTTCGTCCGCCTTCGGCGGACTCGCAATGACGGGTGAAGCAATCGGCCTTCGGCCTCCTCGCAATGACGGACGAAGGTCGTTCACGTTGACGAAAAGAAACACCGAGGATCTTCTCTTTGGCGCGGTTTGAATAGGCGACAATACCCAGCTTAAAATAATCGGAGCTGCCGCTTGCATCTGTTATGAGATTTGATATTAAACCGCCGGTGCAGGACTCGGCGATTGCGAGCGTCAACTTCTTTTTCCGCAGGATCTTTCCGACGGCGATTTTGGGGATCATGGAGCTATTATAGAATTTTTGAAAGATAATTGCAACAATTTTCCAATTTTTACGTCTTATATAGTAGGGGAAGTTGTCCCGCCAGACAGCTTTATAGTCATAGATACGTTTTTAAAAGGTGTCTGGCGGGATCCCGCAAAACACCTTTAAGAAAGTTCAATTTACTATAAAGCTGTTTTACGGGACAACAATTTTGACATTTTTCCGTCTTATATAGTATGGGGCATTACAGCCGTAGGCCTTAAGCTGTAAGCTATAAGCTTTAAGCTATAAGAAAGAGGAGTGTAAAACATGGCTCATGCATTTAAGAATATAAAAGTATGGCAGAAAGCCCACCATTTGGTATTAGAGATTTATAAAGTTACTGATAAATTTCCAATTAGAGAAAGATATGGCATAATATCTCAAATAAGAAGATCTGCTGCTTCAATAGCTACAAATATAGTTGAGGGATATAAAAGAAAAAGCGAAAAAGACTTTCTGCATTTTCTGAATATAGCAGATAGCTCTTTAGAAGAAACAAAATATCATATTCTTTTGGCGTTAGATTTAAATTATTTAAGAAATGAAGATTATGAAGCACTATCAGGAATGGCCGAGGATGTGGGTAGAATGTTATATGGGTTTCAGGCAAAACTTAAAGCTTACAGCTTATAGCTTAAAGCTGAAAACGCTTAAAGCTGAAAACGCTTTACAGAAAGGAGGGTACGAATGTATAATATAATGCTCCAAATGGCATAATTATAGTAATAGAGATTGCTTCGTCCCGTCTCAACATGCAACCTAACCGGGGCGGGACTCGCAATGACAGTTTTGGTATAAAATAAGGAGAATGAAAATGGTTAAGGCAAAGGAAAAAGTGAAAGAAGAAGCAAAGGCAGAGGTAAGGGAGTATAAGGACATTACTCAGGAACAGAAAACAAAAGCGCTTGATCTGGCTTTGGACCACATAGAGAAGCAGTTCGGCAAAGGCGCCATAATGAAGCTGGGCCAGGATTTTAAACTGGATATACCGGCGATATCTACCGGCTCGGTCGCGATTGATATAGCTTTGGGCGTTGGCGGAGTTCCGCGGGGGCGGGTCATAGAGATATTCGGCCCCGAATCGAGCGGCAAGACGACGCTCACTTTAAGCATAATCGCGAACGCCCAGAAGGCGGGCGGCCAGGCGGCGTTTATAGACGCGGAACACGCATTCGACGCGGGATACGCGAAGAAGGTAGGCGTGAACCTCGACAACCTCCTGATGTCGCAGCCGGATACGGGTGAGCAGGCCTTGGAGATCGCCGAGACGCTCGTTAAGTCAAACGCCGTAGACGTGATCGTAATAGATTCGGTCGCGGCGCTTACGCCGAGGGCCGAGATAGAAGGCAATATAGGCGATTCGCATATGGGCCTTCAGGCGCGGCTCATGAGCCACGCGTTGAGGAAGCTGTCGGGCGTTATATCTAAATCCAAAACCTGCGTCATATTCATAAACCAGATCAGGGAAAAGATAGGCGTATTCTTCGGGAACCCCGAGACGACGCCTGGCGGCAGGGCGCTGAAATTCTACGCCTCGGTCAGGATAGACCTAAGGCGCATAGCTTCTTTGAAGAAGGGCGAGGAGGCGGTGGGAAACCGCGTCAGGGCGTCGATCGTTAAGAATAAGGTGGCTCCGCCTTTCAGGAAGGCAGAATTTGATATAATGTTTGATGAGGGTATCTCCAGGGCGGGAAGCGTACTTGACGCGGCTGAAACGCTTGAGGTGACGAAGAAGAGTGGGGCATGGATACTTTACGGCGAGGATAAATTAGGCCAGGGCAAGGAGAACGCGCGCGTATTCCTGAAGGAGAATCCGAAGGTATTGGCTAAGATAGAGAAAGAGATACTTGAGAAAGCGATCAAACAGTGATTCGTGGTTCGTGAATCGTGGTTCGTTTGAAGTGAAAAATAAGCTAATAAATCGCGCAAAGAACAATGCGTATGCCCTTCTACGACAGAGGCCGCGCAGCGAATACGAGATACGAAATCGCCTGAAGCTGAAAGGGTACGACGATACTATTATAGAAGAAATTGTAGCTTTCCTTAAGAAGACAGGCGATATTGACGACCATAAGTTTGCCCGAATCTGGATGGAGTCGCGGATGCACAGAAATCCGATGGGCGACGTCGTATTGAAACATGAATTAAGGTCAAAGGGCGTAAAGGATTCCATAATAGAAGCCACCTTAAGCGAAAAGGCCGCAAAATATGACGAATACGAGGTGGCTTTTAGTATGGCTAGCGAGCGATTCAAGCGGTTTAAGAAGTTAGATCGGGCGAAGGCGATGAAGCGCATCTACGATTTTCTGATGCGCCGCGGATTCAAATACGATACGATCAGTAGAATTATAGAAAACCTGAAGTAGATTGTAGGGCACCTTTAAAGGTGCCCTACTGTGGATAATTTTCTTATGAGAACCGACGATATAAGGCGCGCATTCCTGGAGTTTTTCAAATCCAAGGGCCACGAGATAGTGCCGAGCGACTCACTCGTGCCTAAGGACGACCCGACGCTTCTATTTACGGGCGCCGGCATGAACCAATTCAAGGAGAAATTCCTGGGGCGGAATGTCACTTACAAACGAGCCGCCTCTTCGCAGAAGTGCCTAAGGACAGGCGACCTTGAAAACGTCGGAAAGACTCCGGGCCACCATACGTTCTTTGAGATGCTTGGCAATTTCTCATTCGGGGACTATTTCAAGAAAGAAGCGATCTCTCTTGCTTGGGGATTTTTCATAAAGGTTTTAGAGATAGATCCTGAAAAATTATGGGTATCGGTCTATAAAGATGATGACGAGGCCTACAATATCTGGAAAGATATTATTAAAGTCCCGGCTGACAAGATAAAGAAGCTAGGCGAAAAGGAGAACTTCTGGCCGTCTCGTGCGCCGAGTAAAGGGCCGAACGGGCCATGCGGGCCGTGTTCGGAGATTTTTTACGATTACGGCAACGGAACATCCGTTGAGATATGGAATCTGGTCTTTACGCAGTTCGACAGGCAGTCGGACGGCTCATTAAAGCCGCTCCCGAGCAAGAATATAGATACGGGCATGGGATTAGAGCGCATAGCGTCGGTGATGCAGGGAGTCCGCACGAACTTCGAGATCGATATTTTCGCGCCGATTGTGAATGCGATATTGACAGCCCCGGCCTGTAAAAGTAGAGGACTACATGTTCAGGCCGGGGCTGGAAATGCGAAAGCAAATGCTATCGCCGACCACATCCGCGCGGTGACGTTCACGATAGCTGACGGCGTTATGCCTTCAAATGAGGAGCGCGGATATGTCGTGAGAAAGCTGATAAGGCGGGCAATGGCCCACGCGAAAGACCTGGGGAAAACAGAACCGTTCCTGTATAAGCTTGTCAGCATAGTAGCGGATGTCATGAAGGCGCAGTACCCTGAAATCAAAGAAAGGCGGGACGACATCGCGCAGGTTGTGAAGAGGGAAGAGGAGAATTTCCTGACTGGTATTATGTCGAAAAAACCGATTATGGATGAAATGCTTTCGGAATTAAAAGATATGTTAGAAAAAGCAAATATGGATAGCGCTATGACGACAGCAAATGCCAGCGCAGCCGCTTTTCGTCTTTACGATACTTATGGAATACCTCTAGATATTATTGAGGAGGCAGTAGGGAAGATAAACATAAAGATAGATAAAAAAAAGTTTGAAGAAAAATTTGATGAGATGTTAGACGAACAAAGAAAGCGCGCAAGATCAAAGACCAAGATAAAGAGCGAGATATTCTCCGAGACATTCGCGAAAAAAGTGGAAGCGCTGGGATTGAAGACGGAATTTTTAGGATATGATAATACGCATGCTGAGGCAAAGGTCCTGGCTGTGCTTGAAGGCGGGGAAGTGATATTAGACAAGACGCCTTTTTACGGCGAGTCCGGAGGCCAGGTCGGCGATTGGGGCAAAATTGAAACCAAGTCCGGAGCAATGGAGGTTGAGGACGCGAAAAAGATAGGCGATACGATCGTCCATATAGGTAAGATACTGCGCGGGCGGATTGAAAAAGGCGAAACTGCCAAGGTTTCGATAAACGAGGATGTGCGTAATAAAATAATGCGCAATCATACGACTACGCACCTTCTTCACGCGGCATTGAGGAAGGTCTTAGGCGAGCATGTCCACCAGACGGGTTCTTTAGTGGATCAGGATCGGTTAAGATTTGATTTCACGCATATGAAGAAGATGGAGCCGAGAGAAGCGGTGCGCGTTGAAGAGATAGTGAACGAGGCGATAAAGAAGGCGATATCCGTTAAAAAAGATATCAAGAGTCTGGCTGATGCGAAGAAAGAAGGCGCAGTAGCATTATTCGGCGAAAAATACGGCGATAGGGTGCGCGTAGTTACAGTCGGCGACATGTCAAAAGAACTTTGCGGTGGCACGCATGTAGATAACACCAAGGAAATAGATTATTTTAAGATAACGAGCGAGGGCTCTATCGCTTCGGGTATTCGCAGGATAGAGGCGATGACAGGCGCATCTGCCAGGGAGTGGGTCAAGAAACAGAAGGAAGCCGAAAGCTCAAAATTAAAAGCTCAGGACGAAAAAGAAAAAGAGAAAAAAGCCCTCGGCCAACAGCTGAACGAAGAAATAAATAGATTAGACTCTTTGATCGCTAAAGGCAAATCGTTCGGCAATACAAAAGTGATTACCGAGATAATAGAAAATCTAAATATCGAGGGCCTGAGGACATTGAGTGACAAGATACGGTTAAAAGAAAAGTCCGCCGTGATAATATTAGCTGCGAAGTCGGAAGATAAATCGTCTTTTATCATTGCTGTTACCGAAGACTTGATTAAGAAAAATATTAAAGCGGGAGAACTTGCTAAGGAACTTGCGAAATTATTGAACGGCTCGGGCGGCGGCCGAAATGACTTCGCGCAGGGTGGAGGCAAAGATACAGCAGGCCTTGTCTCTGCGTTAGAGAAAATTGTGGAAACGATACGGAGAAGACTTTAGTAGGGCACCTTTAAAGGTGCCCTACCTGGGATTACCAAAGTTATCAAGGAGAAGATAGTATGAAGCTTGTAAGGGTCGGCAGTAAACAATTCCAGAAGTTGTGCGAACGCAATTCCGGGCGCAATAAGCGCGTCGCGGAGAGCGTGAGGAATATCATTGAGAACGTGAAACTCTACGGCGACGACGCGGTGATAAAATACACGAGAAAGTTCGACAAGGTAAAGCTCACGCCTAGAGAATTGAAGGTTTCCGAATGTGAAACCTCGGGCGCATATCAGGACATAAAGCCGGAATTCGTATCCGATCTAAAGGTCGTCATAGATAATATCACCAAATTTTACAGGAAGCAGCTTAAAAAATCGTGGAAGATAAAAGACACGAACGGTGTGCTGCTGGGCGAGAAGATAATGCCCATCGAAAAAGTTGGCGTCTATGTGCCAAGCGGGACAGTTCCGCTCGTCTCAAGCGTATACATGACCGTGATACCGGCAAGGATGGCCGGGGTTAAGAAGATAGTTTTAGTCACGCCGCCGAATAAATACAAATCGGTCGATCCGTACATATTAGTTGTGGCAAACCTTCTTAAGGTTGATGAGATATACAAGATAGGCGGGGCTCAAGCCATTGCGGCACTCGCTTTCGGGACAAAGACGGTGCCCAGGGTAGATAAGATAATCGGCCCGGGCAACGCTTATGTAACCGAGGCGAAGCGTCAGGTCTTCGGATACTGTGCTATCGACATGCTGGCAGGGCCGTCGGAAGTCGCGATAATAGCAAATCAGTTATCGGATATCAATTATATAAAGGCGGATCTTGAGGCGCAGGCAGAGCACTTTATGGGTTTAGCGATACTCATAACAAACTCTAAGAGAATAGTAAAGGCCCTGAAGAAGGAATCATTAAAGGGCTACATCGTGTTTGTAAAGAATATGAAGGAGGCGGCTGAAATATCAAATCTGATTGCGCCGGAACATTTGCAGATATTGACAAATAACCCGAAGAAGATACTGAAAGATATAAGGCATGCAGGCGCGATATTTTTAGGGCCGTATACGCCTGTGGCTATAGGCGATTATGTAGCTGGCCCGAGCCACGTCCTTCCTACGGGCGGGAGCGCGCGCTTCTTCTCGGGGCTCGGCGCGCAGGATTTCTACAAATGCTCGCACGTCTTGTCGTATACGAAGAGCGCCTTGGAGGAGATACGCGGGCCTTTGGAAAAGATAGCCGCGATCGAAGGATTGAAGAAGCATTTGGATTCGGTGAAGATCAGGTTTGAGTAGTTTCGTCGTTCGTCGTTCGTGATTCGTGTTTCGTGTTTCGTAAAAAGGAGAAAAAGAATGCCAAAAAAAATACGCGTAGCGAAGATTAAGCGCAAAACGACGGAGACAGACATATCGGGAGAGTTGGTAATTGACGGCGGCGGAAAGGCTGATATAAAGACAGGCATAGGTTTTTTAGACCACATGCTCACGCTTTTTACTTTTCATGGGCTGTTTGACCTTACGCTTAAGGCCAAGGGTGACCTCAATGTTGATACCCATCACACCAATGAAGATATCGCGATTTGTCTTGGCAAGGCGTTCAGGGAGGCGCTCGGCGGCTGCAAAGGTATAAAAAGATACGGGTCAAAGGAAGTGCCTATGGATAACGCAGCAGCTAAAGTTATGGTTGATATAGGCGGGCGCTATGCGTTTGTGTGGAGAACTCCAAATTATGCGACAACAATATATGTTGCTAAAGAAAACTATTCACTTGATGACGGAAAAGATTTTCTCGATTCTTTTGCCAAAAATGCGAATATAAATTTGCATGTTGAGATATATTCAGGTGAGGATGTGCATCACATACTCGAGGCCGTCTTCAAGGCGTTCGGTATAGCTATGGATGAAGCAACTCAGGTAGATATCCGCCGAAAAGGCGTGCCCTCGACTAAGGGAAGAATAGATTAAGCTTAAAACTTAAAGCTTACAGCTTAAAGCTGAATCGGAGTTTTTATGATAGTAGTGATCGACTACGGAATGGGGAACCTGCACAGCGTGCGAAAGGCGCTTGAAGTTGTGGGCGCAAGAGCAAAGGTAAGCTCTCGTCCCGAGGATATAAAAAAGGCAGAAAGAATAGTCTTTCCGGGAGTCGGTTCATTCGGCGAGGCAATGAGGGAATTGAAACGCCGTAAGCTTGTTACACCGATTAAAGATGCTATTGCAGCAGGAAAACCATTCCTCGGCCTTTGTCTGGGGCTGCAGCTATTGTTTGAGAAGAGCGAAGAATCGCCGGGGGTGCGCGGCCTTGGCGTGCTTCGCGGGGAAGTGAAGCGATTTCGTCGTTCGTCGTTCGTCGTTCGTCGTTCGAAAGAAGCGTATAAGATACCTCATATGGGATGGAATACTATTAGACGAATCACGAATCACGAATCACGAATCACGCAAGTGCTGAAGAACGTTCCAAACGGCTCCTACATGTACTTCGTCCACTCATACTACGTGAAACCGAAGGATAAGAAGATTATATTAACGACGACAGATTACGGAATAAATTTCGCGTCCGGCGTGTGCAGGGATAACATATACGGACTGCAATTCCACCCGGAGAAGAGCCAGGCGCTCGGGCTGAGAATTTTAAGAAACTTTATAACCCTAAAATAATAGTAGTAGGGCACACTTAAGTGTGCACTACGAGGAGATATTTAATTGATTGTTATTCCCGCGATAGACATACGTGGCGGAAAGGTGGTACGGCTTACTCAAGGGCAAGCCGTAAGAGAGACCGTATATTCCGATTCGCCGCTTGAGATGGTCCGAAAATGGGCATCATTCGGCGTTGAATTGATTCACGTTGTGGACTTGGACGGCGCCATTGAAGGAAGGCCTGATAATATAGCGCTTATCAAAGAGATGGCCGGCAGCGTCAAAACGAAGATAGAGCTCGGCGGCGGTTTGAGGGACGAGAAGATCATCGCTGAAGTGATAGATGCGGGAGTTGAAAAGGTTGTGTTGGGCACTAAAGCGCTTGACGGGAAGTTCCTTTCCGGAATAGTGAAGAAGTTCGGGGACCGGATCGTTGCCGGCATTGATGCCAGAGACGGTATCGTCTACACAAAAGGATGGATAGCCAAGACAAAGACAAAGGCGGCGGATCTGGCGAAGAAGATGCAGGATATCGGAGTGAAGACTATAAATTATACGGATATATCGCGTGACGGCATGCTTAAGGGGCCGAATGTTGGGAGCCTGAAAAATATTCTCGGCGCCGTAAATATAGACGTCATAGCATCCGGCGGAGTTTCTACGTTGGAAGACGTTAAGACCTTAAAGGCGCTTGAGCCGGACGGGCTTAAAGGGATGATAATCGGCAAGGCGCTTTATGAGGGTAAGATCGATTTAGGGGAAGCGATCAAAATATGCTCACAAAAAGAATAATCCCGTGCCTGGATATAAAAGACGGGCGCGTAGTGAAGGGCGTAAATTTCATAAACCTGCGCGATGCAGGGGACGCTGTTGAAAATGCAAAATTCTATGATCGGTGCGGCGCGGACGAACTCGTCTTCCTCGATATCACGGCAAGCCATGAGAAACGTAAAACTACAATACAGCTTGTTGAGAAGGTCGCCGAATCTATATTTTTGCCGTTTACAGTCGGCGGCGGGATAAGTACGATAAATGATATAAGGAATCTTTTAAACGCGGGATGCGACAAGGTCTCAATAAATACGGCCGCTGTTAAGAGGCCGGCATTTGTTAAAGAGGCCTCTAAGAGGTTCGGCAGCCAGTGCATAGTGGTTGCCATAGATGCCAGGTGTAAGGTCAAAACCAAACAGAAACAGGTCTGGGAAGTCTATATAAACGGCGGCCGCGCTCCGACGGGTTTAGATGCTATCAAATGGGCAAAGAGGGTAGAAAGATTAGGCGCCGGAGAGATCCTTCTGACTAGCATGGACTATGACGGTACCAAGGAAGGATACGACATAGAATTAACAAAAAAGATAAGCGAATCGGTCAAGATCCCGGTCATTGCGTCAGGCGGCGCGGGGAATCTGGAGCATCTTTATGATGCGCTGACGGTCGGCAGAGCAGATGCGGTGCTGGCGGCTTCGATTTTTCATTACAGGCAATATTCTATACGGGAAACAAAAAAATATCTAAAGAAGAAAGGGATAAGGGTAAGGCTATGTCCAAACTGTTAGAAAAAATAAAGTTCGATGAGAAGGGTTTAATCCCAGCTATAATCCAGGATGAGATATCGGGCGAGGTCCTGACGCTTTGTTACATGAACAATGCTGCGCTTGAAAAGACCATTAAGGAAGGCAAGGTCTATGTTTACAGGCGATCTAAAGGAAAGCTCATGATGAAGGGCGAAACGAGCGGCTGTATCCAGAATGTAAGGAAGATGTGCATAGATTGCGAGGGCAATTCGCTTCTCTTTGAGGTTGAACAGGTGAAGGCCGGCTGCCACGAAGGTTATTTCAGCTGCTATTACAGGGAGTTCGATAAAGACGGCAATATTACAATAACAGCCCAGCGCATATTTGATCCGAAGAAGGTGTATAAACAGCTTTAAGCTGTAAGCTTTAAGCTGTAGGAGTTGATTTTTGTGTACTATCCGGATAAAAAAGAGTTTATTAAATTAGCGAAAAAAGGCAATCTTATACCGGTCTACAGGGAGATACTGACCGATTTTGAGACGCCGCTGTCCGCGTTCAGAAAGATAGATAAGAGCGATTATTCGTTTCTGCTGGAATCGGTAGAGGGCGGGGAGAGGTTGGCGCGCTACTCCATGCTCGGCAGTAATCCGTCGCTTGTATTCTCAAGCAAGGGAAGAAAGATAACGCTTAAGGAAGGCAAGGATTCAAATAGTTTTGCTACAAACAATGACCCGATAGAAGAATTAAAAAAGATACTGAATAAATATAAATTCGTTGATGTCAAGGGCCTGCCGCGTTTCTGCGGAGGCCTTGTCGGTTTTTTCGGTTATGACATGGTCAGGTTTATAGAGGACCTGCCCGCGAAAAATCCCGACGACCTTAAATTACCCGATTCGGTATTCATGCTGACCGATACGCTTATTATCTTTGACCATGTTGACCATAAGATAAAGGTAGTGTCGAACGTACATGTGGCGGACGATCCCGGATCGGCATACGATAACGCGGTGAAAAAGATAGACGGCATAATAGGCCATCTTAAAGGGCCGATGCCAAAGAGCGAGAAGGCGCGCGCGAAGAAGAGGGCGCAGCCCTCTTTATTAAAATCCAATTTCACCAAAAAACAGTTTGAGGGCATCGTAAAGAAGACCAAAGAATATATCAGGGACGGGGACATAATACAGGCGGTCTTGTCACAGCGTCTTAATGTCCCGATAAGCTGCCATCCTTTTCAGATATACCGGGCTTTGAGATCGATAAATCCCTCTCCTTATATGTATTATCTGAAGCTCGGAGGATTTTACCTTGTCGGATCATCGCCCGAGATCATGGTGAGGTGCGAGGACGGCCTTGTCGAGGTAAGGCCGATAGCGGGTACCCGCCCCAGGGGCGCATCAGAAAAAGAGGACGAAAGATTGATAAAGGAATTGTTAAAGGACCCGAAGGAAAGGGCCGAACATATAATGCTCGTCGATTTAGGCCGAAACGATATCGGCAGGGTCTGCGAGTTCAAATCCGTAAAGATCTCGGAACTGATGACGATAGAGAAGTATTCGCACGTCATGCATATAGTGAGCGACGTCTCCGGGAAGCTGAAGAAGGATAAGGACATATTCGATGTCATGCGCGCGACGTTCCCTGCAGGCACCGTTACCGGAGCGCCGAAGGTGAGGGCGATGGAGATAATTGAGGAATTGGAGAACGTGAGGCGCGGGCCTTACGCGGGTAGCGTAGGATATTTCAGTTTCTCCGGCAATCTGGATACCTGCATAACCATAAGGACTATTCTTATTAAAGGAGATACCGCATATATACAGGCCGGGGCCGGGATAGTTGCCGATTCAAAACCGGATAAGGAATATCAGGAGACGTTGAACAAGGCAAGGGCGCTGTTGAATGCAATCCAAATGGCAGAGAGAGGATTGGAATGATTTTGGTTATAGACAATTACGATTCGTTTACTTATAACCTGGTGCAATATCTTGGCGAGCTGGGCGCTGACCTGGAGGTATTCCGGAATGACAAAATCACGGTAAATGAAATAATCGGGATGAAACCGGAAAAAATAGTTTTATCGCCGGGCCCAGGCGAGCCGAAGGATGCCGGCATATCGGAAGACCTCATAATTGCAGCCGCAGGCAGGATACCTATATTGGGTGTGTGCCTCGGCCACCAATCAATAGGCGAGGCGTTTGGAGGGAAGATAGTTTCCGCAAAAA
>Ga0315284_10008452_pt1 | contig 14707 bp, 10 predicted proteins | sample YL17G09_16_MG_FD_203696 | JGI IMG/M metagenome (GOLD analysis project Ga0315284, IMG submission 203696) | Sediment microbial communities from Yellowstone Lake, YNP, Wyoming, USA - YL17G09_16 | ecosystem: Environmental > Aquatic > Freshwater > Lake > Sediment | place: USA: Wyoming | collected... | reverse complement strand
TGGCTCCACAACGGTTTTGTCAACATCAACCAGGAAAAGATGTCCAAGTCCCTCGGCAACTTTCTCTCCAATCGGGAGATCCTGAGCCACTACCATCCTGAAGTGGTGCGCATCTTCCTCCTCTCCAACCACTACCGGAGCCCGGTGGACTTCTCTGACCAGAACCTCCAGGAGGCGAAGTCTCACCTGGAGAGGTTTTATGCGCTGCTGAAAGACCTGAAGGACCTGCAGAAAGACTGCACAGACTCAGCATCCATGAATGAACAGGAACATGAGGTCCAGCAGATCATCTCAGAACTTCCTGACAGGTTTCAGGAAGCCATGGATGACGACTTCAACACCGCCGCAGCCCTGGGCAACCTCAATTTCTGCCTGCGCAACGTGAACGGATGGCTCAACCAGGTAAAAAAGGAAGAGAGGAAACAGATCCCTCATGACCTGATGAACGAGGCGACTCATACCTTCTCAAAGATCGGCCAAGTGCTCGGTCTCTTCCTGGAGGACCCTGACCACTACTTTGACCAGCAGAAAATAGAAAAACTGAGCGCACTCAATATCGCTGAAGCAGAAATTGCCCGCCTCATCAAGGAACGGAATCAGGCACGGAGAGAGAAAAACTGGGCAAAGGCAGATGAAATCCGGAACCTCCTGCTCACCAAATCAATCATCCTCGAGGATACCCCCCAGGGAACCATCTGGAAGGTGAAATGAAGGCCTGCCATGCCTCCCTTCAAACTCGTCACCCCCTTCACCCCCAAAGGTGATCAGCCGCAGGCCATAGCGAAGTTAAGCAAAGGTATTATCCAGGGCAAGAAGCACCAGGTACTCCTGGGCATAACCGGCTCAGGCAAGACCTTCACCATGGCAAATGTGATCGAGCAGGTACAGCGCCCTGCCCTGATCATGGCCCCGAATAAGGCACTCGCAGCGCAGCTCTTCTCAGAGTTCAAGGAACTCTTCCCGGAGAATGCGGTAGAGTTCTTCATCAGCTACTATGACTACTACCAACCTGAGGCATACCTCCCCACCACCGATACCTACATTGAAAAGGATGCCTCCATCAACGACGATATTGACAAGATGCGCCATTCAGCTACCCGTTCCCTCTTCGAAAGGAGGGACGTCATCATCGTGGCGAGCGTCTCCTGCATCTATGCCCTCGGCTCCCCCGAAAGCTACCAGGGGATGCTGATTCTGATGGAGAACGAGAAAGAGATCGTACGGGACGATCTGCTCAGCAGGCTGGTGGAGATACAGTACGAACGGAACGACTTCGATTTTCACCGCGGCACCTTCAGGGTGAGGGGTGATGTGGTGGAGATCTTCCCTGCCTATGAGACTGATACAGCGATACGGCTTGAGTTCTTCGGCGACCGCATCGATTCGATCTCGGAGATCGACCCCCTGCGAGGCAGGGTTATCCGGAAGCTCACCCATATCGCCATCTACCCCAACAGCCACTATGTCACCACCCGGGATCGGTTGAATGTGGCGATCAAGAACATCCGCCTCGAACTGAAAGAGCGGTATGACTATCTCATCAGCCAGAACAAGCTCCTTGAAGCCCAGCGCATCAAGGAGCGGACCAACTTCGATCTCGAGATGCTCGAGGAGACCGGCTACTGCCATGGAGTTGAGAACTACTCCCGTCACCTCGACGGGAGGATGCCCGGACAGCCCCCCTATGTGCTCCTCAACTACTTCCCCGAGGACTTCCTTGTCTTCGTTGACGAGAGCCACATCACCGTCCCGCAGCTCGTCGGCATGTACCGGGGCGACCGTTCGCGTAAAGAGACCTTGGTTGAGTATGGCTTCCGTCTCCCCTCAGCCCTCGACAACCGCCCTCTCCGCTTTGAGGAGTTCGAGCAGCGCGTGAATCAGGTGACTTATGTCTCAGCCACCCCTGCTGATTATGAACTTGAGAAGGTGAAAGGAAAGGTGGTGGAGCAGGTCATCAGACCAACCGGTCTCATGGATCCTGCAATTGAGGTGAGGCCTGCCACCCACCAGGTGGACGACCTCCTCAATGAACTGAGGAAGCAGGTTGCAAAGAATGAGAGGACCCTCGTCACCACGCTCACCAAGCGGATGGCAGAGGATTTGACTGAATACTACGCAGACCTGGGTATCAGGGTGAAATACCTCCACTCCGACATCGACACCCTCGAGCGTGTAAGGATCATCCGGGACCTCCGCCTGGGCAGTTTCGATGTGCTCGTCGGCATCAATCTCCTGCGGGAAGGGCTGGATCTCCCCGAAGTCTCTTTAGTTGCCATCCTCGATGCAGACAAGGAGGGGTTCCTCCGCTCAGCGCGCTCCCTCATCCAGACCTGCGGCAGGGCCGCCCGGAACCTCTCCGGGAGGATCATCATGTACGCTGATGAAGTTACTGACTCCATTAAGCGGGCAGTGGATGAAACCAACCGGAGGAGAAAGATCCAGTTAACGTTTAACCGTGAAAATAATATCACCCCTGAAACAATCACCAAGGGGATCAGCAATGTCTTTGAATCTATTTATGAGCGGGACTACGTTACCGTCCCCGTAGTGCGGGAGGAACTGGCTGAGTACCGCTCTGTCGAAGATATTTCCAAGCTCATCGAAAAGTTACGGAAAGAAATGCTCAAGGCAGCCAAAGACCTGGAATTTGAGCGCGCAGCAGAACTGAGAGATAAGATTAAATTCTTGCAAGAGCAAGAACTCCAGTATCGATGAATCTATAACTCCCGTTCTTAAAGATTTCTGGAAAAATTAAAGAGGGGAGCTCCGAAAAGCGAATTGAAGATTTTTTCGGGCACCATAAGACCGAAGGCCGGTCCTCCGGTAAATCCTTTCCGAAGACGGACCAAACGTCTTTTTGCAGTGGAGCGAGCTTAGCATGGTCGAAAAAATATTCCTGAGTATAGAGGAGCAACCTTTTTCAAGAGATCTCTTTTATGTTTCTTGACAAAAACCTCAAAATTCTTATACTCATAATTCAGTAACTCTTCAACTCTTGCACTCGCAACTGGATTACTGCCGGCGTGGTGAAACAGGTAGACGCAGAGGACTCAAAATCCTCCGGGCTTTAAGCTCATGGGAGTTCGATTCTCCCCGCCGGCACCAGCAATATAAAGTACAATTGAATGAAGAATTTTAAGAAATTATTCTCGTCCTTGAATAAGGAATCGGTACGATATATGGTTGCCGGTGGCATCGCTGTAAACTTGTACGGCATCGAAAGGGCAACTGCCGACATAGACATTGTTGTAAATCTCGAGAAAAATAATCTGTCGAAATTTATAAGGGTTGCTAAAAAGCTTGGCTTAAAGCCAAAGGTTCCTGTCACTCTTGACGACTTTACCGATTCAGAAAAAAGAAAAAGCTGGATTGCAGATAAGGGCATGATGGTGTTTAGTCTCTATGATACGAAAAATCCCTTTTTCCTCATCGATATTTTTGTTGAGGTGCCCTTTGATTTCGATGGAGTATACAAGCAGAGAAAGAAGATTAGGTTAGAAGATACAATAATTCCGGTTGTTCCAATAAAGACTTTAATTGGGATGAAGGAAAAGTCTGGTAGACCGCAGGATAGGGCAGATGTTTTTTATCTTAAAAATTTTCTAAACGGCAGAAATCATGAAGAATAAGTCCACTCATAAAGTTCAGGATGTTCCACTCCTGTACTACAGGACAAAAGAAGAAATAGAAGCATACCGGAAAAAGCCGGTTGCCTTAAAACTCCGATGGCTTGAGGCGCAGATGGAATTTTTCCATAAGGCAATGCCTGCAAAGGCAAAGCGGATACGGGAGAAATTAAGGAAGGGGGAAATTTAAAGAACGGATACAATTCTTCATCCTCCACCAGCACTCAGGCTGATAGGAGCTATCTCAATACCCCCTGAAATGATATCCTGCTTTATTAACATGGGTATCCCCTGTTTTATAGGTTAATTACCTTTTATTGGATTACGGCGAGAGAATACGCTCATTTATGGGAGATGCAAGGGGAGAGTGGGGAAGGTCAATTGCTCAATAGAGTAATTTCAGAGGTGATACAAGAATTGGGCAGGTCACTTCAAATTATTCTATTTTAATTCATCCAACATAAAGAAGGTTGCCCCTCTACGTACAATCTTTTGTTTACACGCTCTGCAGTTCGTAGTTTGGAAATTGCCGATCATTGTGACATTATCATAACCACAGTATGGGCATGAACCTTCCCATGCGATTCTCGTAACCCGTGCAGCAACAGAACAGATTGCTGCGAGGAGCAGCCAGATTGCCCCCAGTAAAAAATTTACGTCAGAATGAACCCAATGTAGGATATCGCAAGCATGTAACCCAATAAATAGAAAAAGGATTCCAAAGATTAAAGGTATAAAACGTATTGTCTTTGGGCGCATGGTTGCTGAAGTTGCCATATCTTGTTTCCTGCTTTAATACGTATCAAATAAAAAGCTCCCACCAGCACTCACTCTGTCAGGAGCTTTTTCATATTTCCTTTTAGACTGACCAGCTAAGGTGATGGGGTAATCGTTTGAACAGGTGTTTTTCTTGGTGGGGCAAAACATCTTTTTGCACGTAGTTTTACTCCTGTGGAAAAACTTTCTGGCGGGCCTGTTCTGGTATCCGTATATAGATACCATTGATCGTCCATCTCCCTTAGCCGGTCAGATTTTATTACAGCTTACGTTGAGTAAACAAAACCTACTACTGAATGGAGTATTGTGTCAAGGAGAAAAGAGTTGGGAAGGATCAGCCTGAGCAGTGGAAGAAAAAGACAGGAGCCATTTCTGACTCCTGCCTCAATTGTTGATAGAAGATGAATATGTTTATTGAAGATTAGCCTCCTCTGCTTTTTAACTCTATTCCTTACCTTTCCCTTTCACGGTGACACGGTCTGAACCAATAAATAGTTTGTTATCAGTTAAACGACCGGTGAGTGTTATGTCTACAGAACCTGTGAGCTGATAGGACCTGAGTACGTTAAGAATTTCTGAACGGTTATATTTCAGCACGAGCACAGAATTGCCATTTTCAATTTTCCACTTGATCGGTGCTATATTTGTCGTATTCCCCCCGATATCTGCGATCATAACGCTTTCAGGAATAATCGCATCTGCAGTGTATCCACTCGGTGGAAATACTTTGACGGTAACTACCGCATCCTGATCTTTGCTCTCTGTGTTCAGTGTTTCAGGTTGTATGTCAATATGTGCTATAGGCCCGCAGGCATCCCCACTCCCGTCTCTATTTGTATCTTCCTGATTCATACTACAAAATCCATCAGTCCCACATTCACAATCGCTTACACAAAGACTTCCTATAATACCCTCTTTACCCTTGGTACACGTTCCGCCCTTTGGACCATTCGGTATCGTGGGGCAGTTATCACAGACATCTCCAATCCCGTCACCATCTGCATCTGCCTGGTCAGAGTTGGAGACTGTCGGGCAGTTATCCAGGTCGTCAGGAATGCCATCCTGATCCTGATCCGAATCTCCAGCAACCCAGATAGGAACACCAGAAACGATCCCGGTATTGATCGTCCTCAACCCTGGTTTGACAGGGGTAGAGTCGAAGTGCACGTAGGCAGCGTAAGTCCCGTCCAGGACCCCTTGCCCGCATTGCTCTATATCGTTGCCAGACGGGAGGGTTATCGTATGACCTGGAAAATACGCGTTTGCCAGTTGGCTCGACAGCATTCCCGCACATAACGTGGCGTTCGGATCTGCCTGCACGTCCGCCATGCTCTGGTAGATTGAACCGTCTTTTACCTGGAGGTACTGTCCGCTGGCCATTGCAGTACAGGTGAACCGTGCGATATACCTCCGTATCTGCTTGTTTGCCTGATAGGGCCATCCTCTTGATGCTCCCCCGATGGCGCTATTCAAGTCGGTGATGTCGAAAACCCCACTATTCAACTGTTTGAACAGATTATCGCCGCTCGGGGGGGTAACTTCAACCGTGATCCTCGTGATAGGCCCGGGCAGGTAGTACGCCTTGGCCAGTTCACCCAGAATGGCATCCAACAGCGCATTATTGAGGGGCAAGAAGTAGTTAGCTGAACCTTCGAGGGTGGCTGAATAGGTGCCAACCTTGATCTGCCTGGTATCTAATATGGTCTTGAGCAACCCTGTTGGGTTTGCAGGGAACGAGGCGTACTCAGGGGTTGGATAACAGTCGGCGAGGTTGACCACGCCAGCGCCATAGGGCGTTGTGAGTTCTTCCCATTTACCGCTGCTGAGCACGCGGGTGTAGGCTGCATTCAGTGCCTGCACCAGCTGATTCTTCCCTGTTACCGAAGGAGATTCGCTTCCGCCTCCGAAGACAGAACGCGGAAGGATGACTGTAATAAGGCATATCAACACTAAGGCGAATGTTACAACAGGACTCTGCACAATTTTTCTCTTCATGATGTGTGCTCCTTTTTACTGTTTCGTTTGTTAAGCACTTCTCACACAGATAATTTTTCCCCTTTCAGTATTGATTTCCCTGCACCTCCTTTTCATGAACCATTTTCGACCCTGCCTTATAAAGACACTCCATGAAACGGGCACCTGTTTTATTTTTCACGGATTTTCATTTGTGTTGCACTCACCGGCCCATGCATGCTGCTCTTGCCGTTGAGGTCGATGATCTTGACATTTGACAGTCCCACTTCTTAGACAATCTTTCATTTCAGAGGATTTCAGTCTTTACATATTGCATTATTTTAAAAAAGTAAATATTTTTTGCGTTAGGAGGATGGATGATCAAACCCTTTCCTAAACATTCAATCGCTATCATCCCTTTTCGGAACGTAAATGAATTCCGGTCTTGTCCTCCTACCAGTAACTGGCCAAAATACAGAGGGGTTAGTGAATACCGATCCCTGATTTATATAATTTTTAGATATTTCTTCCTGGAACCAGGGGAAAGGTGAATCGAGGATGATGGCACTAAATCTTTTTTCTCGTATCGCCTGCACTATTTCAGAATTCAATTTAGCCTTTATAAGGCTAAAGTTTCCACACAGAGTTTCATAAATTAAATAATCATGTGCATAACTTCTTTTGCCAGCGAGAATTGGTAAATAAGGATGAGAAGGTACAATAATATCGCCTTGCAGATGGGACAGTGTATTGATAAAGTCCTTGCCTGCCGCTAAATCCTCTTTTGTTGGAATTTGGGAAAGAGGGTCATATTTAAGAACGACAAACTGGATGATGCAGATTAAATAAAGGCAAATTTCCGTAAATTTTCTTTTATTTAAAGGTATCCCTTGAATAAATTCCAAAGCGGTGTGAGTTGCAAGTCCAAATAAAATAGATATGATAGCGTAAGCAGGCAATAAAACATTTTCATAACCTCCAAGATGCAACCTCGAAAACAACGCTCCACTAAGCATGCCGATAGCTGTTAAAAAGTAAAAAAGGAAATTTTTCTTATTTGATTTTGAAATTTGAACAAACAGATAAAATACCGACATGCTACATGCAATAACCATTGGTGCTATGATATCTTTTTCCCAAAAGACGACAAACATGTTTTTTAATAAAGGTGCAAATGTAGGTACCTTAAAGACATAGTAATTAAACCATCCATCATGCATGTAGTTAAGCAGAAGTGTGCTACCTCCAATTATTAAAATTATAGTACCAAAATAGAATATAGAGCGGTATCGGTTTAAGAGAATACAATAAAACATTATCGGCACGGAAATAATTAGGGCTGTCTGTTTCGTCAGAAAAGAAAGGGAAACAAGTATACCAGCGAGAATGAGTGATATCGAGGAGTCATTTAATTTAATAATATAAATTGAGATTAATAGTAGAAAAAGAAAGAGAGAATCCACTCTTGCTATATCAAACCAAGCCCCACTTGTTCGAAAAGTTGCTGCAAATAATGAAGCAGAGAGCAAACCAGCAAAATTACTTCTTGTCTCTCGCTTGACAAGAAAAAAAATAATAAGGAAACAGCCCAATGATGAAATGAAAGATACCATTCTCAGTGGAGTGAAACCAATACCGATTATCTTCGATACAGCAGCAGAAATATAAAAATAGAGAGGCGTATAGGGGAGCGAAATAAACTCAAGGGATGGAGGAACATATATTTTCTCTCCAGAAAGTATTTTCATTACTTGATGTACTGAACTTCCTTCACACCACTCTAATTCAAAGGGGTAGGAAATACGGTAAAGAACAAGAATAAGATAGGTTATAATATATATAATTGCACATATTAATAATGTGTACTTGGATAATTTAACCATTAAGTTTAATCCCAATAATTTCATCCTCTAAATTAAACCTTTTAAGAAGAGAGAATTTGGCCTGCTGCCAATTATTTTACCACTCTGAAAGTTAGTTTAAAGGGCTTAATTATTTCGTTGAATTACCGAAGGGCATTAATTCCGTATGTATCTATCAGGCTCTTCAGGGTGTCGCCTTCCCTCCCTTTCTTCAGGAGGCTGACCACCTTTTCAACTGTGCTGAGCACCCCGTCTTTATCGGTGAATGCTTTTATCGTCTGCGCAATCGCCGGGTGACGGTAGTCTCTCCCCCCGGCAATAACCTTATACCCGCGTTTTCCGATCACAATCTTCTCAGCCGGACAGGTTTTGGCGCAGAACTCACAGTTGATACACCGCTCCCAATTGATAACCGGCCCGTCATCTCTCAGGGTAATGGCATCTTCAATGCACACGCTCAGGCATTTCTTGCACTGAAGGCATTCGACGCCGCTCACCTTAGGGATATGCTGACCTATGATACCGAGGTCTTTAAAAAAAGGGGGCTCGCAGCAGTTGGAACAGCCCGTAATAACCACATTGAAACGGCTTGATTCACAGAGCGGAATGCGTGACAGGCCGGCAATGACCTGCTCTACATTTTCTCTCTCGAAGATTGCCTTCACCCCCCGGTAAATTGATACAATACCATCGGTCACCTCTTTGCCCTGGGAGCCGTATTTAACCGGGCAGACCTGGATGTTGTAGAGCATACCCGATGAGTCAAAGAAGAGTTCCTCAACCATCTGGGGAACAGGTTCCTTCCCCTCAAAGGCATTCCTCATCTCCTGCGTCTTTTCCCTTCCGAAGAAATCTGCATACGCCTCTTCCGCTTCCAGCACTTCTTTTATGGTTACTCTCTGTGCCCCCTTGTTCCGGGCACATTTTTCTGCCTGCTTCCGGGCAAAGATTGAAACATTGGGAGGAATTGGCATCTGCTCATGCCGCTCTTCAGCTTCTTTTTCCCACTCCATCAGGTTACTCCTTTCTTTTCACCATCTTCCTTTACCTCCTCTCCTGTCTCAACCAGCTCAATGAGAATACCGTCGGTGTCCCTGGGGTCAAGGTACGCAATCTTGATGCCGCCCGTATCAAAAATGCCTTCCTTGGTAATGTATCCTAAGTGAATCCCCTTTTCCTCCATAACCTGGACAGCCTTTTCAACATCCTTCACTAAGAATGCAATGTGGTTTATCCCTTCAGGCGGATCTCCTGTCATTTCCTTGAAGTAATCAGATATCGGCTGGATCAATTCCAGCTCTGTTCCGCCCACCGGTATGAATGCAAATGCACCTGCACCTCCGGTATCGTCTGCGGTCAACATCCTGATGTCCTCATCCTTCAGGTCGAACAGCTTCTTGAAAGTCGCAACCGACTTATCCATATCCTTCACAATATAGCCAATATGCCGTAGCTTTATGATCAGCTCATCCATACCCACGGATTTTCTCCTCCCTGCCTTCTACCAGATCTTCTCCGATGAAAACCTTCACACCCTCTTTAAAAACTTTGGTTTGAAAATAGCCACCAAACTGGGGACCAGGAACAGAGCCCCGCACATGTTCAAAAAGAGCAGTACTGCGAGCAAAGCACCCATCTGCGCCTGAAACTTCAGAGTGGAGAAGACCCAGAAGATAAGACCGATTGTCAGGGTAGTGGCAATCATCACGATTGACTTGCCGTTACTCTTTAACGTATTCACTAATGCCTCGTTCACATCACCAGTCTGCTGCTTCTCCTCCAGTAAACGTGAAAGGAAATATATGCCATAGTCTACCCCCAGTCCTACACCAATCGAAGAGACCGGATAGGTGCTGACCGTGAGTCCCACCTGGTAGATCCCCATGAGGGCAAAGGCTACGAGATTGGAAATACACAGGGGGATGGTCAAAATCAATCCCGCTGCGATGGAACGGTATTGAATCATCACACACAAGAAGACGCCGCCCAATGCTAACGCCAGATTCCATATCTGAGATTGGTTTATCACCTCATTCACTGCTGCCTGAACTCCAATCGCACCTCCGGCCAGCCGGTAGGAAACATGTGCTGGCTCCCCCAATCCACTTTTTACGGTTACACCTTTCCCCAGGTGAGAGTAGTTATTGATGTATTCCCTAACCTTTTCCATAACCAGCCGTATCGTTTCACCGGTCTTGTCGCGGCAGAAGACAACGATGTTCGTGCACTGCTCTTTGGTCTCAATAAACTTGTCAATATCCCCTGGCTCTGTGTCGTTAAATACCCATCGATAATTAAATAAGATCTCTCCATCGGAGGTCGGGAAGAAATACCAGTTGGGGTTTCCCTCTTTATTAATGTAGTGCATTGCAGGGAGGATAGAAACAATGGATTGAGTAAATATCACCCTCCCTGTTTCGATAAAGGCATTTCTCATAAATCTCTCAAACCTGTAAACATCTCTCAAGACATCGGCATTGGCTATTGATAATTCCTTATCTCCTTCAATCAAGACATAGAGGGAACAGAGCACAGGCATAGCAAAGCTGATCCGAAAGGAGTCAATATTATACCGGTGAAACGGCCAGAGCAGGGTTGATCCCGGTATCATGTCTCCCACAACTAACCTCTTTGAATAGATTGCCCCCCAGATGGTAATGAGGACGCTGACCACAACCACCACCCACTTCCCGCTTCCTACGATCCATCTCCCCAGCCTGCGAAGAACCCTGTCCCAGAGCGAGAGTTTCTTCCTTTGCTTCTCGATTGCTTCTAATTGTGCGGCAAGCCTCCTGGACCCGGGGATGTAGGAGAGGATAAGGGGGGTAAGGATTAAGGCAAGTATCGTGGTAGCAATCGACCAGAAGGCACAGGAGATTGCAATCTTCTGGAGAATAGGAATCGGGGCAACCGCCACCAGAGCAATGCCCAGGCAGTCAGTGATGATCGACGTTAACCCGGGGATGAACATAGATGAGATGATGATCTGGGATGACTCCTGTATGTTCTTACCTGAACTGTATTCCTCAAGGAAACGGGCACAGAGCTGCATGGAGTGCCGCGCAGTCATGAGAGCGATCAAGAATGGTAGTACCAGGACGAGAGGATCAAGGTTATAACCAACCAGAGACATGAAGCCCAGCCCCCAGATACCACTCACCGCCGCAGTCACCATCGGGACGATCACCCCTCGCTTAGACCTGAAGTACAGGTAGAGGACAACCAGGATGATAAGAACCGTGCCCACCAGGATGAGGTTAACCCTCTGCACACTCTCCCTCACGTAACCATAGTGGATGGGTTCTCCGGCTATGGCTACGATGTTGTTCTCGTCCTCAGTCGCTTGCCGGATCCGCTGGAGTTCTTTGAAGACCACCTGGTAGTCAATCTCTTCATCAAAGAAGTCAGCGCTAATCATCGCCTTCTTGCCGTCAAAGGAAATAAACGGCCCGTAGCACATCTCATTGCCATAGATGGTGAGCTTAAATTTCGCCATTTCCTCCTCGGTCTCAGGGATCTCCAGCATTACCGGAACAACCCGAAACCCTTGCGCATCCAATATTATCTTCTTCATCTTTTTCACAGCCATAGAGAGTATTTTATACCTGTCAACTGCCGGGACCTTGTAGAGTTCTTCTGAGATGTACCTGATCTTTTCAAGGGTGGTCCTATTAAAGATGTCTCCCTTTTTTACTTGGACCACAATGGTGATGTAATTTGCCCCGCCGAAGAGATGGCGAAACTTATTGTGGACCTTGATGTATTCGTGTCCCTGGGGCAGAAGGTCATTAAAAACCGTGGTAACCTTAAGGCGGGTAACTTGATAGGCAAAGAACAGGGTTATGAGCAGGATGATACCGAGAACTAACATTCTCCTCCTGATACAAAATTCAGCAAATCTTTCCATAATCTCTCTCCTATAAATCTTTTTTAAATCGCATTAAGCGAGCCCGGTTAACTTTTCGCTTAACGCCCACAAACCTTTCTGCAATTGGATATTTTTACACTTTGGGACCACTTCCTTCATCTTCTTATTATCAAAAAATTTCCCGGTGATGCCTTTTACCTCATCAGAGCTGGCTAAATAAATGCTGTTCTGGGCGGCTTCCACCGTGGGTTTCATGAGCATTTTCAAAATTTTAAAGAGCAGCGCCTGATACCATGTTCCTGGCCACATGTTCCATATATTGGTGGCAGCGTGACCCGGATGTAAGGCGTTCACCGTGACACCTGTGCCTTGTAAACGTTCTGCCAATTCCTGGGTGAAGAACACGATAGCAAGCTTGGAGGAATCATAGGCTTTTACACCCGTGTATTTCTTCTTTAAATGGAGATCGTCTAAATCGATTTTCCCCTTAAAATAGGCATTGGATGAGACGTTGAGGATTCGGGCTCCCGGTGTCTGCTTGAGGATCGGTAACAATAAGTGGGTAAGGAGGAAATGTCCCAGAAGATTAATCCCGATGGTTCTTTCAAACCCCTCCTGGGTTTCTTCCCGTTTCCAGCGAAAGACACCGGCATTATTGATTAACACGTTCAACTGCTGGTGCTTCTGAGAAAATTGCGCGGCGAATTGGCGAATGGAGCTAAGGGACGCAAGGTCCACCTGCATCATCTCTATCCTCTCATTGCCGCTTTCCTGTTTAATATTCTCGTAAACCGGTTTGGCATCGTTCAGATCAAGACAGGCCATGATAATGGTGGCATCCATTTTGGCAATGCCCTTGGTTGTTTCACTTCCGATACCTCCATCAGCACCGGTAATCAGAACTGTCTTCCCCTCCATTGTCATGTGTGTCTCCTGCACCTACTTTTAAAGGTGGCCAAGCGGGGCATCAGCTTCCCCCTCTTCCTCATCGCTTCCAAGCCGGCCGTTTTTCTGGAGTTCGTCTGCAACGTACTCCATGCCCAGGGAATCCAGTGTTTTTCTCGTGGGCCACCCCGTCTTAGGGTCCCAGCCTTCGAATTGATAGTAGGCAGTTTTCCATGCTTCAAACTTTTCCTTATCGTGATGTCTCGCCTTGAGGGCACGATATACCCATGTGCCGTTTTTCTTTGCCGGCAGAAAGTATTTGCTGAGCGATCCGACACCTTTAAAGGGCACTTCGTAAATGTATGGAGCAAAGTGCACCATATCCCGGTGTCGCCCCTGGAGCGTCCAGATGGCGTTGTCGAGATTCCATATCTTTCTGCCAAGCTCCATGCCATCCGCAAAGGTCATGTTCTTGCCGGTCACCGCATTATAGAATTTTGGTTCTCCCTCACCGGTCAGCCCTTTTTTGTCCTTAGCGCGGGGATTGCAAAAGTCGGCAAAGAGATAGTTGCAATAAAGGGCGGACTGTTTCCAAAATCGGCTGTAGTGCCTGTGCCATACAACGAGCTTGACTATGTGCTGCGAATACATGTTTTCTGTGCTGAAATCGAGCATCAGGGGATCACCCTCGTAGGGCACCAGCTTCTCAGAGATTGTCTCGACAACCTCTTGTGCGGAAAAGGGCGGGCCTTTTTTCTGCCATTTTGCAAGGCAGGGTATAAGATGCAGAGGGAATATGAAGTCATGTTCATTGATGTCCCTGTCGCCCAGTATGGAACCATAGCCCCATTCGAGATGGGCCCTCGCATCGTAATGATCGGGCAGCCCCCAGCAGGGATATCGCAGCAGGCCCGTATTAATGTCTTCTTCCAGTCTTCCCCATCTTTTTGCCGCCCTGTAGAATCCTTCGGCCATGTCATCGCCGATGCCCTCTCGATAGGCAATCATCTTTGTTATTTTGTTTGCAAAGTCCATACTTCCCATTTGATCAAATGGAAGATCGCACTCTATCTCTTTGCCCGGACCGATAATCCCTTTTTTGTAGAGGTCCCTTAAATACTGAAGCCCCAACATTAATTCAACAGAGTTTATCCCGTATTTCTGGGTCAGATCGGAAGCGACGTACGCAGCAGGGCTCTGTTTGCCGATCACGAGGGCGAGGCCAAACGCTGCACCTATTTGACCGAAGCGGTCAAGGAGCCAAAAAATTGCCCTTGTCACTTTGCCGCTATGAAGCCGGAGATCCAAAGGAGCGTACATAAGCGAGGTTGCACAGGTGGATTCGTTCCCAAGCCCTGTGCCGTGTCGCGAACGACAGCTTGAGTGACAGCCGATACACGCATGGGGCCTCGACTCTTTGGGACGGTGCCAGAGACTTCCCGGCAGGGCGGGGGCTCCGAATCCAAGGCTGAACGTTGCACTGTTCAGCTCCTTTACATGCTCCGGATCGTCGACATTAAAAGAGTAGCTCTTTTTTGCCCACAAGCGAGCTTCTATTAACCCTTTGGGGTCTGCAATAGTGATATTGCCGGTTCCTATGACGCTCACTGCCTTTAATTTTTTAGAGCCCCATACCGCACCGAAGCCACCCTGGCCGGATCCATGTCCAGCATCATGAACCAGGCTGGCCACTCTGCAGAGGTTTTCTCCTGCCTGACCAATGGCGATCACGGCCG
>Ga0315284_10008451_pt1 | contig 14708 bp, 11 predicted proteins | sample YL17G09_16_MG_FD_203696 | JGI IMG/M metagenome (GOLD analysis project Ga0315284, IMG submission 203696) | Sediment microbial communities from Yellowstone Lake, YNP, Wyoming, USA - YL17G09_16 | ecosystem: Environmental > Aquatic > Freshwater > Lake > Sediment | place: USA: Wyoming | collected... | reverse complement strand
TGTCAGTTCGATCTTGCGAGGATCGATGACGACGAGCCTGGCTCCGTTGAGCACGGCCTGCTTAATGCGCGCGCCGACGATCGGGTGGTTTTCGGTCGGATTCGCACCGCAGATCAGGAAAGCACCGGCAATCTCGATGTCGTTGAAGGAGTTTGTGGCCGCACCGGTGCCGTAGCTCGCCTTCAGCGCCGCTGCCGTAGGGCCGTGGCAGACCCTTGCGCAGCAGTCGACGTTGTTGCTGCCGAGCACGACGCGACAGAACTTCTGAGCGAGATAGTTCTCCTCGTTGGTGGCACGCGCGGAGCCGAGCACGCCGATGGACTGGGGCCCGCTCTCCCCGAGAATTTGCTTCAGACGAGTTGCGGCATAGTCATACGCCTCTGACCACGGGACCTCATGCCACCTGCCGTCGTCGCGAATCATCGGTTTGGTGACGCGGTCTTCGGCGTGAACGAAGGCGTGAGCGTATCGGCCCTTGACGCAGAGATGACCCTTGTTGACGGGCGCTTCGAGCAGCGGCCTGGCGACGACGACTCGGCCGTTGCGGCTGCCGATCCACATTTCGCAGCCGGTGCCGCAATAGGGGCAGGTCGTGCGGGTCCAATCCGTCGGCCGGCCTTCATGTACGACGGCCCGGTCGATGATGGCGCCGGAGGGGCAGGTGTCGGCGCACGCGCCGCAGCTGACGCAGTCACTTTCGATCAGGTTCCGTGCGCGGGCTTCCAGCCCGCACTTCTCTCCAGGACCTTGCCCGGGCGCTCGCGCCGACGAAGCGTCGAACTGGAATCGCGCTTGTCCGGGCTGAAAGCCCGGGCTCCTGGGACTCGGAAATATGCGCGTCTTGTCCCCGCGATTCCAAGCCCGCCAGACGAACTGGCCTTGCAACTCGTCGCAGATGCGCACGCAACGGTAGCAGTAGATGCACTTTTCCATGTCCATGTTGATGTAGGGGTGGGTGTCGTCTCTGAACTCCGATGCGCGCGTTCCGCGGGGCCGTACTCCGTACTGCCGCAGATAGCGGTGGAACTGCAAATGCTCGTCGAGCGGCTCATCGGCTGGATAGCTCTCCGCGAGAAGCTGCAAGTTGGTCTTGCGTTGTGCTTCGACAGCCGGCGAATGGGTCAGGACTTGCATTCCGTCCGAAACGGGGGTAGTGCAAGCGGAGGCTTGCCGGCCCGCCTCCAGCTCGACCATGCACAGGCGGCAACCTCCATGGGGCCGCAGCCGATCGTCGTGGCAGAGGGTGGGAACGTCGATATCGAGAGCGCGGAGCGCATCGAGCACGGTCGCGCCCTCGGCGACATTATGTTCGACGCCATTAATCGTCAGGCGAGGCACAGCGGAACCTCCTGCGGATACTTGGACAAAATGCTGAGCGCGACTTCGGCCAGTCCCACGCCGTGCCCGCACAGGCTCGTCTTGCGCATCGCGACGAGAATCGCCCTCAGTTCATCCTTCTCGTCGTGTTCGAGCCTGTCCCCGTTCGCCAGGCGCCGGAACAACCCCTCCGCGCGCCGGCTGCCAACCCGGCAGGGCGTGCACTTGCCGCAGGATTCGACGGCGCCGAAGGTGAAGATGTGCACGAGCAGCTCGATCATGCGCGTGTTTTGATCGAAGCCGACGATGCCGCCATGGCCGACTGCCGCCCCGATCGCGGCCAGTTCGTCGATTCCGAACCGACTGTCGAATTCGCGAGGATGAACGGCGCCCGCCAACGGCCCCCCGATAATGACGGACTTGAAGTCTCCGGTTCTCAGCCCGCCTCCGATGTCATAGAGGATCTCCCTCAGGGAAATGCCGAAATCGATCTCATAGAGGCCGGGGCGGTTGAAGAGGGAGGCGAGGGAAATCGCCTTCGTACCGCGGCTGGTGGAGAAGCCGCGAGCAGCATAGGCGTCGCCGCCGTTGAGGACGATCCAGGGGATGTTCGCCAGCGTCTCGACGTTGTTGACCAGCGTCGGCTCCGACCAGAGGCCGGCCTGGAAAGGATACGGCGGCCTCGCCCGCACCTCGGGGCGGCGGTGCTCGATCGCATTCAGCAGTGAAGTTTCCTCGCCGCAGACGTAGCTGCCCTGGCCGATCACGAGCTCGATGTCGAACTCCGCGCCGGGAGCGCGACGGAGATATCCTGCCTCACGGGCCTCCTCAATGGCCGTTTCGAGCGCCATTCTCGCCCTGGGATACTCTTTGCGCAGATAGATGTAGCCCTGCGCCGCCCCAATGGCATGGCCGGCAATTGCGAGCGCCTCGATCAGTCGATGCGGCGCGTTCTCCATGATGAAGCGGTCGATGTACGAGCCGTGGTCGCCTTCGTCGGCGTTTGCCACGATGTACTTCCGCGCGCCCAACTGATCGTAGACCGATCGCCACTTGCGCCCGGCCGGAAAGGCCGCACCGCCCCTGCCACGAAGCTGCGACTTCTCCACTTCGGCAATAACGTCGGGGCCATTGATTTTCAGGGCCCGATCGAGCGCCACATATGGGCCATAATCGTTCAGCGCCCGAACTTTGCCTCCAGGAACTCCGGCGAGAACGATCGGATCCTTGCAGCGGATCTCGATGATGGGCTCCACGTCCTCGTCTGCCGACGCGGGCGCGGTGTAACACTTACCCAGACAATAAACGGGCGGCCACTGGGCAGCCGCCTGTTGCCATCGCTTCGAGTCCAGCCGTTGAGCCGCGAAGCAGCCCAGTCCGCAGCAGAACTTGTGCTCCAACTCCACTCCGGCAAGGTGGTAAAAGGAATCAACTTCGGGACCGGTCAAAGATTTCCTCATAAATGTACCTTAATGTACCTTGCACTCTGGATCAATGGTGGGATTTCCGGCGGAATTTGAGGGAGAATGCTGGACCGGTGGCGAATCAGACAGCGGGAAGTCCCTAATCGGGCAGATGTCACCGTGCAGCAGGCTCTCCTCATCTGTGACTGTCGGATCCATGTCTCTCACCTGCACGGCCGCGACAAACGCCTCAATCGGCATTCAAAAACACTGGCGCAAATCCACGATCCAGCAACATAATAGCGGCTATGGGACCTTGCCCATCGTTTCTCTTGCTGAGTCTGGGATGCCTTTCCATTGCTCACGTACCCCAAATGTGCTACATTGGGCGCAGTGGACAGGAGTTGTTCTATGGGCAAGACATCAACAGTACGGGCGCGCATCCAACCTAATTTGAAGGCGCAGGCTGAAGCTGTATTCCATCGGCTGGGACTCAACGCGACCCAGGCCATAACCCTTTTCTACAAGCAGGTGGAATTGCGAGAGGGATTGCCTTTTGAGATTGCAATCCCAACTTCCGCGACCAGGCGGACATTTGAGTCAACCGATGCAGGTCGCGATTTGATTGTTTGCGAAGATGTTGACGATTTGTTCAAGAAACTGGGAATCTGATGTACACCCCTGTCCACACAAAACAGTTTGGTCGGGACATCAAGCGCTCGCAACGGCGGGGCAAAAACCTGGAGAAATTCAAGATCATTGCCCGCACACTTCTTGCCGGCGAACCTCTTGACCCTATACACCGTGATCATCGGCTTGTCGGCAATTACTCCGGAAGGAGAGAGTGCCATCTCGAATCAGATTGGTTGCTGATTTACAAGATTGAGCAATCTCGCCTCATTTTCGAACGCATCGGCACTCACTCGGACCTTTATAAGAGATAGAACGCCGCGGCCAGCGCTGCTGTGATTGGCATTGGATTCTGCCACTCGCGACAGACGGAGCCAAGTCAACATAACACCCCAATATGGAAGCTGTGGAAGCTGGCCCAATCCCCGGAGTAGACCTCCGATCCCAGGAATCTCAGCTTGTTCGGACGATTCGTCGTCTTCCGCTCACATCCTCCTTGGTCGGCTTAATGGAGGCCTCGGAGCGGATGATCTCCCCCCCAGAACGACCGCAGCCATCTTCATTAATCGCTGATGGCTTTCCTTCCTTTCTTGCCTAGCCCATGTCTTAACTACCGCCTCAAGGCTCAAAAAAGGCGAATCCGGATGAGCAGTACGTCAACGTTTTCAATGCGGACGGGATGGCGGCAGTCTGCCAGGATCGGCCAACTTTCTCTCGATGAAGAACGTGTCGGCCGGAATCACGAAATCCCGGTCGTGCAGCCCGATCCAACTGCAGCCAGGGATTGATCGCCAGGTGTGAGTTGAACCAATCAAATTGCCTTCATCCGATCCCCCCGGAGAAACGGGTAGGACAGAATCCTGCGGGCATCAATTTGGCCCGATGCAGAACAGGTGTTTCTCACCCCGAAGGAAGAGCCTGCCGCCGGCGATCGCGATCGAAGTCCTCATTGCTTCGTCGATGGAGTTCGTGCCGACCACCTCATGTTTCGGCCCGGCGCGGATGACGAAGGTGTCGCCGTCGTCGCAGGTCAGCAGGATCTTGCCATCGAACGCAACGGGCGAAGCTCCGTAAAAACTGGCGGGCACGGGCACGCGCCCGCCTTCGTAGACCAGCTTTCCCGTTTCCGCTTCCAGGCAGGTCAGGATGCCCGCGTCGCTCATCAGGTAAATGTATTCCCCGTATAAGAGGGGCGAGGTCACATACGCAGTGCCTTTGTTATAGGTCCAGATGATTTTGTCCGTCCCATCCAGTTTGCCCGAGCCACCGAGGCGAATGGCCTTGACCACCTTGGAAGGGAATCCTGAGGAGATGATCACAAGGTCGCCTTTGACCGCGGGGGTTGCGATGGCATGACTCCTGAGCCCCGTGGTCCGCCACCATTCATTTCCTGTCTTTGGATCATAGGAAATGATGAATTCATTGCCGGCAGTGATCAACTCGACACGCTCCCTGGTCTGCACGACTACCGGCGTGGCCCAGCTCACACCGACCTGCCGCTTGACGCGCCAAATCTCCGCGCCGGTATTCTTATCGAGCGCCGTGATAAACGAGTTTTTGCCGTCGAATTCCTGATCGCAGAGCAGGATCAGCAGGTTCTCGTAAAGCACCGGCGAGGTTCCTACCCCCATTCCCATGGTCCCGATGCCACCGAGGGATTTCTTCCAGACGGGCGTGCCGGTGAAGTCGTAACAGTACACTCCCTCCGAACCGAAGTAGACGTACACGCGCTTCCCGTCGGTGACCGGCGTGGGGGCCGCGTAGCTGCCTCGCTTGCTGCGGTGATCATAGACAGCGCCTGTGTATGCGGTCCGGTCCCACACGATTTTTCCGCTTTTGCGTTCAAGGCAGAGAAGCCTGAAATCGTGTAATTTGTCGGATCCGTACCAATCGGGGTGTGTGAATTCCTTTTCCCCCGTCATGTGGATGACCGCTTTGTGCTCCGCGGGAGCCGCGCCTGCCTCCACGTCCGTGGTCAAGAAAATCTCGTCCTCCCAGATGATCGGCTGGGAAAAGCCCTGCCCGGGAATGGAGGCCTTCCAGATCACGTTCTTGGTATCACTCCATTCGAAGGGAAGATTCTTCTCCTGCGAGATACCCTGGCCCCCGGGCCCGCGCCACTGGGGCCACTGCGCCGCCACCGGGCCGGATAGCATGACAACAAGGACAACCAAGATCGCTGCAACGGCACATTTCATTGGGAAGATCCCTCCAGCATAGTGCGTAGGTCACCCGAATGCCAATGGGCGCCCCCCCCGGGCCCGCCCCGGAAGCAGCCCATGGGCTCTTGGATTTTTCGGGTTTTGGCGGTCAAGCGGCCGATTCAAGGATACAATGCCGGATGGTGAAATTAATGAAATAGTTGGCGAAAACTCAAATCTCAGAAATAGGGGACGAGTCAGCGCGGCACCCGTGCCCTCCTTGATTCTGGCCTACCATGCACTGGTCCAGGTCGCAGCATGAGTCGCATAGCAGGTAGGCGCGAAGCGCCGGCAGTACATAGCCGCGCCCGTGAGGGCGTGGTAGTGAGTGAGGAGAAATCAAGGTCCGAAGGACCGGCACAGATGTCTTGTGCCGCACCTTCGGCGCTCATTCCGGTTCGCCCGGCAAACCCCGGCCTCACGGCCGGGGCTATTGATTGCCGCCACTTCGAGGCTCCTGTGCTCTGCAGTTCTGCTGTGAACTTGGATTTTGGTTGCGGCTATGCCGCGCCGTGTTCTTCATGGCCAGGCTTTTTCTCGCGGCCGGAATCCAGCCGCAATCTCCACTCATGATCTCCTGTCAATGGCCAGCACTGTTTTGTAGAGTACCTCGCAACCATTGGCAGCATCCTCCCATCGGGTCGACTCCCTGGGGGAGTGGCTGATGCCGCCCACCGACGGGACAAAGATCATGCCCATGGGAGCAATGCGGGCGAGCATCTGAGCGTCATGTCCCGCGCCGGAAGGCAGGTTGAGAGTCTTCAGGCCCATAGCTGAGGCCTCGCGCGCGATTGCGTCTTTCACCCAGGCCGTAGCCGGAGCCGATGCGTGCGTGCTGGTCGTCTGGATCGTGATTTTGATGCCGTTCGCTGCGGCGATCTCCGCGGCGCGCTTTTCGATCCTCTTAAATATACCGGCGATCTTTTCCATGGAGAGGTCGCGCAGTTCGATGACAAGTTCGACTTGTCCAGGAATAATATTGGGCACGTTGGGATGAACGGCTAATTTCCCGACCGTGCCGACCTGGCGGCCCGGCTCACGCTGGACTTCTTCCCGGACGGCGATAACCAGTCGCGAGGCCGCAACCAGCGCATCGTGCCGGTCGGGCATTGGTGTGGTCCCCGCATGATTGGCTTCTCCTGCGATCACCGCCTGGTAACGCACGACTCCCACGATGCCTTCGACCACTCCGATAGGAACGCCGGCCCGGTCAAGGACGCCACCCTGTTCGATGTGCAACTCGAGGTAGGCGGCGATCTCGCCTTTTTTGCGCACGGCGTCGCCTATGCGCGACAGGTTGCCGCCAATGCCGGCGACTGCATCCCGGATAGGCAATCCTTGCTCGTCCTTCTCCTCGAGCTCTCCGGGCTCGAACTCGCCTACGACCGCCCGGGAGCCGAACAAACCGCGCCCGTAGTGTGTCCCCTCCTCATTCGACCAGATCACGCACTCAAGAGGATGGCGGGTTTCAACCTTGCGTTCCGCAAACGTCCGCATGACCTCGATCGCCGAGAGCGAACCGAGAGCGCCATCGAAGATGCCGCCCTCGGGAACCGTGTCGATATGCGATCCGAACAGGATCACCGGCAGGGCTTCTTTCCCCTCGCGCCGTCCGTAAATCGATCCCGCGGGGTCCACCCGGACTTTGAGCCCGGCAGCAGGCATCAGCTTTCCCATGACGAAGCGTCTGGCTTCGATATCCGCCTTTGTCCAGGCGACGCGCGTCACGCCTCCCTGCGGATTGTGCCCGAACTGTGACAACTCCTTCAGGCTGGAGATCAGGCGGTCCTGGTCGATCGTCAAGGTGCCTGCAACCGATCCCATGCCGGCAACTGGTGATGCGCCCATGCGGAATGAGCATGTTGCACCGGCCGCTGCTGCCAGCAACCGATAATTGAATTCCCTTCTTCTCATCATCACCGCTCCTGCAAAAGACTAGAAACGACGGCTTGGGAAAACACGACTTGGCGCAACGGTACAAGCTGAAATCAGCCACGAATGACACGAATGGCCATGGATGCAACGAAAAGACCCTATCGAGCTATTTGTGCCATTCGTGGCTAGGTTTTTCCCCACTGCCTGAATCGCAGTATCAGATCCTTAGCCGGGTCCGGCGGCCGGGGCCTGCTTGCCGGCTCCAAACCCTTGGCTAGACCAGATAGCGTCGCAAAGATCTCGCCGCGGAACGCGGCATCACTGCGACGACTCGAACACCATCGTCCTCGTAGGACTCACGGAGAACCCTGCCTACTTCATGAAGGCGGGCAAGGACGCCTGCATTGGCATAGGGAATTATCAGTTCCGCTTCCATGGCAAACGACTCGAGTTCCTCCATGATCTCTTGAATCAAATCCGGCAGCCCGGCGCCGGTTCGGGCCGAGACCCGGACGGATCGATGCCCGGGCAAAGGGAGCGCCTGTTCAGCAAGCGCCATCGGCGCCAGGTCGATTTTGTTATAAACCGCGATCGTGGGCGTCTTCGTCACGTCCAGTTGCCCCAAGACATCTTCCACGGCCGCCGCCTGTTCGCGCCAGCTCGGGTTGCTGATGTCGATGAGGTGCAACAGCAGATCGGCTTCCCGCACTTCCTCGAGCGTTGCTCGGAAAGCGGCGACGATATCATGCGGGAGTTTGCGCACGAATCCTACGGTGTCGGACAAGACGATTTCGAGCCGGTTCGGCAATTTCACCCGGCGCAGGAGCGGATCCAGCGTGGCGAAGAGCCGGCTGCTTTCCTCGGTACCCGCCTGAGTCAGGGAGTTGAACAGGGTCGACTTACCCGCGTTGGTGTAACCCACCAGGGCCACGATCGGCACTGGAATGCTCTGACGCCGCGCCCGCTGCAGTTTCCGGCTCGTGCGCACCTGTTCCAGCTCGACCTTCATGCGGGCAATACGGCTGCGGATGCGGCGGCGGTCCATTTCCAGCTTCGTTTCGCCCGGTCCACGGGTGCCGATGCCGCCGCCCAGGCGCGAGAGCATGGTGCCCTTCCCTGAGAGCCGTGGGAGCAGGTAACTCAGCTGCGCCAGCTCGACCTGGAGCTGCCCTTCGCGCGTGCGCGCGCGGCGGGCAAAAATGTCGAGGATCAGCTGGGTGCGGTCCAGGATCTTGCAGCCGATCTTGTTTTCGAGGTTGCGCTGCTGCCCGGGGGTCAGCTCCTCGTCGAAGATGAACAGGTCGAGATTCTCAGTTTCGGCCCGGAGGCGCAGCTCTTCCGCTTTTCCCCGCCCGATGAAAAAGGCCGGGTCGCGAGCGGGCCGTTCCTGAAGCACGCGCTCACTGACCCGCGCACCGGCAGCTTCGGCAAGCGCCTCGAGCTCTTGCAGCGATTCCTCGGCGCGGGCCCGCATGCGGCTGGATGGATAGCATCCTACAACTCCGGCCCTCTCGGCCTGCTGCCTGGTATCGATCGATTTACGTTGACCCGGTGTAATGCTGCCACCTCCGTTGGAAATCTTCCTCAGCCATGAATCCTGCGCAAAGTGCGCTCATAAAACAGTATTCTGCCAGCAATCCAGACTGTGAAAAAGCTCAGCCCCGAAGAACACGAACCGGCATCACTGCGCTTCTTTGATAATCCCTTTCCCCTTTCGAGTTCTTCGTATTACCACGCCGTAGAATTGTGTTTTTTCAACACAATTCGCCTATTCGGCGAGATTAGCCAGCGCAAACGGAGCCGCGCGCGTCAGCAAGCGGAAATTTGAAAATCCTGAATCCGTATTAAACACGAGCCAATAGACTTTTTTCTATCCGCTTGCTTACGCGCGCGGCTCTGTTCGCGGCACCCCGTATGCTTTTCGCCAATCTTGGTTGCGGTTTTGCCGCGCTGTGTTCTTCGTGGCTGCTTTTCTCCCGTATTAGTTGACAAGCAGCCCGGAATTTCTCATGATCGTCAGCAGGAGGATTCGCCGTGTCGATCATGTTTCGTGAAATCGCCGAGCAGCCGGCAGCTCTTGACCGCACCCTGCGGGCGGAACTGCCGAGGATGTCCCGCCTCGCTTCCTTCCTGAAGAAGCGCGACCTGCGCCTGATTGTGCTCGTTGCCCGAGGCACATCCGACAACGCCGCGCTTTTTGGACGTTATCTTTTGGAAATCGGTACCGGCATTCCGGTCTCTTTGTCCGCTCCCTCGGTACACACTCTCTATCGCCGGAGGCTGATGCTGCGTGATGCCCTGGTCGTGGGCATCAGCCAGTCGGGAGAGGGAGCCGACATCAATATCGTCCTGGAAAGCTGCAAAAAAAGCGGCGCCCATGTCATCGCCATTACCAACCACAGTCGATCCAGCATGGCCGGGATCGCGCACGAAACTTTCGTCACGCGCGCGGGCAAAGAGAGAAGCGTGGCCGCCACAAAAACCTACACGAGCCAGCTCATGCTCTTCCATATGCTCGCCGACAAACTGTGCGGCGGCAATTGCGAGCCTCTCTATCGCATTCCCGAATATGCCCAGGCATCCCTGGGGCTGACGCCACGGATCGAGTCGGTCATTGAAAGATACCGGTTCATGGACCGCTGCGCGGTGGTCGGCCGCGGCCTGAACTACGCCAACGCTTGCGAACTTGCCATCAAACTCATGGAAACCTGCTATATCATGGCCGATCGTTTCTCGGCCGCCGATTTCATGCATGGTCCGATTGCCATGGTTCAGCGCGACTTTCCTGTGATTCTCTTCGCCCCCCCAGGCAAAGTCTTCCGGGACATGAACTCGATGCTCTCGCGCCTTAAGGAGCTCCAGGCGGATACTCTGGTCATCTCGAGCGAGCGCAGCGCTCTGAGGAACGCCTCTTGCGCGATCGAAATGCCGCTCCGGATTCCGGATCTCTACTCGGCAATCCCATACATCATTCCCGGCCAGATTCTCGCGGAAAAGCTGTCGATCCTGAAGGGACTCAGCCCCGACCATCCGCGCAGCCTCACCAAAGTCACCAAAACCATGTGACTCCCGGGAGGAGAGGAAGTCTCTGGAGCTTTTGGCCTTCAAACCGGAGTCCCCTGAGGCCTGCAAGCTCGACCGCCCTCGAATCAGGAAACCTGCGTTCCCGCCGGCGCTACGGGATGACCGGCGTGATCCAGGCCGCCCAATCCCCGGCAGTTCTGGCACTTTCCGCTTCCGTGCGGGAAGCAGGAAGTGCATTGTTTTCCCTTCTGGAGACCCAGCCGCCCGGTGCCATGGCATACATGGCAGGTGCCGGTACCCCTGCAATGCGAGCATTTCTTGACATCTTCTGTCACGGAATCAACCCTTCTTTCCTTTGCGCCCCAGCCTGCTGGCCTGGCAGCGCGGGCAAAAGTAAGTGCTGCGATTTCCCTGCTTCATACGCGCTATTGTCGCACGACAGCGGTGGCATTTCTCTCCCTCTCTTTGAAAGACCTGCAGGAAGTCCTGATGTGCTCCCAGTTGCCGGTCCGAATCCATGAAGTCGGAGAAGCTTGTGCCGCGATTGCGGATGGCAGCCTGCAGAACTTCCCGGATGGAATGAGTCAAAGCAGCCGCTTCCCGCCGCGTTACGGAGTTGCAGCGCCGAGCGGGGTGCACACGGGCACGGTACATCGCCTCGCAGACATAGATGTTCCCCAGCCCGGCGATCTTTTGCTGGTCGAGCAGAAAAGACTTGAGATCCCGCTTGCTATGCGCGAGTTCCGGCCAAAGCCAGTCGGAATCGAAGCCCGCACCCAGAGGATCTTTTCCCAGGCGCTGCACCTCAGGAAGAGCCTCCAGATTGGAAACCTGGTAGAAGTCCATCAGCCCGAAACGACGCGGGTCACAAAACTGCAGTTCGCCGCCATCGGTGAATTGCACCGAAGCGTGTGTGTGTCCGGGGCGCTCCGCAGGTTCCGGTGTATAAAAAAGCCTGCCGGACATTCCCAGATGGATCAGCCAGAATGCCCTCGGCTCTACTTCCAGGATCAGGTATTTGCCGCGGCGGTGAATCGAGCGGATCGTCCGGCCCCTGAGGAGGAAGGCAAGGTCGCCCCGCATCGGCCGCCGCAGCGCCTTTCCGGAGAGGTAGACCTCGGCGATACATTTGCCGGAGATGCTTTTGCGAAGCTTGCGTGCAATCGTTTCTACTTCGGGCAGTTCAGGCATGATATGTCATCAGGATGGCAGAGTTGGCAAAACATCCATGAAAGAGGAAACCGAAAAAACCGCCTTACCCAGCCCGGGCTCGCCATATCCGGGAGGAACCGGCAGCTTGTATTTTGCGTGCGTTTCGCGATAGGCACGCAGAAGGCGGACGTGATATTCGAGCGGGGCGCCTTGCCGGTTCTGGCCCAATACACTGAGAGGTTCCGGGCACCATGTGGTAAAGCGCGGCGATATGCCGTGACTCATAAAAAAATCGAGTCCTTCCTGGGTCGAAGCAACCGCCTCATCCACCGTAGCAAAACCCGTCGGACCGGCCATTTCGACCCCGGCCACAAAATTCGGAATCACATGCGCAGGCGGAAAAACGGCAGCCGCATCCAGGATCCGGCGGATCCACTCTTCCCGACCGATATAGCGGGCCTTGCCGGCGCACAGAACCTCGAATAGGTTCTTATCCCAAATTTCGTAGTTGGGGTGGTAGATCTGCACTCCTGCATCACGCAACCTCCGGACCTCATCCTTCGGCAGCGCCTGGACCACGATTTTGCTGATCCATCGGCCGGGAAACCGCTTTTCGATGGCTTCAGGATAGCGCAGGTAGAAGTCGACCTCGGATGCTCCGTCCAATTTCGAAGTAATACTTCCACCTGTAACCGTGTAGGCCTTGCTGTCGCTGTCGCTCGCCGCGACAATTTCCAGCGCCTCGAGCACTTCCTCAACCGACTTCACCGAGGTGTAGGACCGGCCTGATTCTTTCTGCTGCCGGTAGTTCTCGTTGATGTCGCAGAACTGGCACTCTTCCTGGGCGCCGAAGTACTGGCACAGGCGGAAGACGGCAAGGTACAGGAGATAACCCCATTCAATCGTCGGAGCAATGTCCTCGATCGGCTTGCCGTTGCCGAGCGTATGAGCGTAATAGCCTGGAGACGGCTGCAGCTCGACGTCGGCGATCGCATGTCCGTCAAGCTTCAGAATCAGTGCGCCTTCGTCCAGCTCCACGCGATACGGGGAAGCCGGGTTGAGGCGTACCGAGACTATTACCGGTCTGAAGTTGAAGGCGCCGCCGGTCAGGCGCACTTCCTCGGGGGCTCTGGTATTTTCGCCCTGGTCCATGTCCGAGATCTGCACCATATCGAAGGAGCAGATGAAGTAGGCCTTGCGCTTGTATTTGACGGCCACTTCCAGCGCTTCCCGCGACCAAGCCATGCCGCGCCGCAGGAGATCCTCCTTGCAGATGGCCTCGATGGGCACATCGGAAAAACGCTGCGCGAGATCCTCGACCAGCCGCAACGCCGGCATCTGACTCTCAAGTGTCTCCATCATCGATATAATCTACCATAAATTCCGGAACCACTGCGCGCCTTCGGCGTGGCGTGAAAACAGGAGGGTGGCGATTCGGCGCAGAGTCTGGGGGATAAGATTAGAACTGTTTGAACATGGCGAGACGCCGTGCAGCGCAGGGTCGCCTGCCATAGTATCGATGCGTCAAATGGATCATCGGTCGCACGCTTCAGCGTTTTAGGATCTTGTATATTATAGATCTTCCGAAGGACTCGATCCGCCGGGCTCATCTCCAGCGCCGGCTCCTCCCGAGGCGACTTCCTGGGCGGCTTCTTCGGCGATCTGGTCAAAATCTTCCCCAACATCCTCGCCCATTTCCTTGCCCATTTTTTTCATCCAACGGGCGACGCTCGCGGGATCGTTCTCATCCAGTCCCGCCAGGGAGGATGGATCGGCCAGCGATTCCATCCGTTGATCTTCGGATTTCGGCGAGGAGAAACGCGAGTAGAGCTGCTCGAGATCAATACCTCCACAACTCTTGCAGACAGGCTGGAATGAGGAAGGAGACAGCACCAGGAAACTCATTTTGCGTTTGCAGCTGCGACAGGAATATTCGTAAATCGGCATAGTGTACAGTTTGACTTTTCTAAAGATTAAGTAGCTTGGCCCTATCCAATCGTGGAAATTATAGCGCACTAAAATCGGCCCTGGCAAGCCTGGGAAACTGCCCCTGTGATTCAGACAGTACAAGCCAAAAGCAGTTACGTTGTTCGTGGCCTGCGACCCGCTCGATATGTGCCGCTCTTGCCGCCGGATTTTTCCAGCAATCGTACGTTCTCGATCACTGCCCCTTTTTCCACGGCTTTGACCATATCGTAGAGGGTGAGCGCCGCGATGGAAACTGCCGTGAGCGCCTCCATCTCAACTCCAGTCTGGCCGGCGCACGTGACGGTAGCCTCAAACCGCACGCCGGTCTTGCGTGTTTCAGCCTGCACTTCCACCTGAGTCAGAAGCAGCGGATGGCAGAGCGGCACCAGGTCGGGAGTTCGTTTTGCGGCCATGATTCCGGCAAGACGGGCGGTGGCCAGGGCATCGCCTTTCGGCAAACGACCGTCCGCGATAAGAGCCATGGTCTTTGGAGAAAGTCTCACGAAGGATTCTGCGACCGCCCGCCGTGAGGTGACCGCCTTTTCCGAAACATCGACCATGTGCGCCTCTCCCTTGGAATTGATGTGCGAGAGCTTCTGATTGCGCATCTATCGCCTCCGCATGAAATAGTCCGGTAAGAGGAGAGCTTCGACCCTTTCTCCGCGATCCATCGAGTCGCGATCGTGGGGAAAAACGACAAGCGCATTGGCGCGCGAAAAACTTATGATATCGCCGGATCCTTTCCAGAGCAGGGGATCAATCTTCCACCCGCTTGTTTCCCAGGAAACCACGGCCGGCATCAATGCCGTCCTTCCGGGAGCCTGCCTGATCGTCCTTTGCAACTCGCCTGCGACGCGCTCCAGATCCGGCCTGGCAAGACCGCACATGCGCCCCAGCGCGGGACGCACGAAATTTTCGAAGGACACAAAGGACGAAATCGGGTTACCCGGCAAGCCGAAAACCAGCGTGTTTCCTCTGCGCCCGAAGACAGTCGGTTTCCCCGGCCTCAAAGCGACTCGGGCAAAGAGTATATCCACGCCAATCTCTTTAAAAATGCTCTTCACGAAATCATAGGGCCCGATGGAAGCTCCGCCCGAAATGATCAACACATCCCTATCAAGGCCCTCCGTGACCTTTC
>Ga0315284_10008449_pt1 | contig 14709 bp, 5 predicted proteins | sample YL17G09_16_MG_FD_203696 | JGI IMG/M metagenome (GOLD analysis project Ga0315284, IMG submission 203696) | Sediment microbial communities from Yellowstone Lake, YNP, Wyoming, USA - YL17G09_16 | ecosystem: Environmental > Aquatic > Freshwater > Lake > Sediment | place: USA: Wyoming | collected... | reverse complement strand
TGCTGCGGCGGATTGAATCGCAGTCGGCACATAGCGCCGTCACATACCCTTCCGGAGCCCCCTGCATTCTGATGTCATAGGAGAATCGCACCCGCCAAAACAGCGTGGCGGACTCTTTGCATGGAGTCGGAACAGTCACTGGGCGACTCATACCGAGTCCCGGGACCATCCCTATCACAAATGCCTTCATCCCGCGACATCTCATGCAGCCTGCCTTGCCTGTCGACGCTTTGCTCGCCTGCGAGCATCGGACTGACGACCTCTCAGCCTCCTGCAGACAAGACAGACTTTACATCTATGTCGTTGAGAAGCGTGTTTTCGGGAGAAAACTCGTGGCCGCGCTTGCAATGCGTGACTTCGCACAGAAGGCAGATGCGCCGGCCATCCTTGCTCAGTTTGAAGCTGCCCTCGACAAACTCGTGGCCTTTCGTGCAGTGCGTGCGCGCAGCAAACTGCTTGGCGCACGCGCGATCGCACAGGCATCTCCTGCAGTGTCGCCATCCGTGCTTATCGAAATACGTGTTTTCCGGGGTGAATTTGTGGCCATGCGGACAGTGAGTTCTGGCGGCTTTGCGCGCATCGGTCTTTCGGAATCCTGAACGGAATTTTTCGGCAATCTCCGGGATCTGATGCAGAGCCGCGACAGTCTCAGACATCTTGAGCCGAGCGGCCGGATCGGAAAACTGTTGTCTGGTGAGTTCCGAGGCCTTCTGACGAAATTCCGGAGTGCGGAGCGTGACAACGGTCTTGGCTCGAGTCTCTGGTGAAAGACCAGCCTCGATCAATTTAGGCAATACGGCTGCCATCTTGTCGCGGAATTCGGGACGGTCCCACGGATTCTTGATCGGATGCGGCGCATGCGCCCCTCCCGGGGCGATGTTGAAACCGAACTCAGGATCTCGCGTCTTGAAGTGTTCAACCCAGAATTCTTCTCGAGCATTCGCCTCCTCTAGCGTTTCGCAAACATCCAATACCTCGTGCGAAAAAGCATCTTTACCGTAAGCACGAATGGCATTGGCAAAATGATATCGATTCTTGCCGTTTGCATGTTTCGCTGCATGAACATGATTTTTCCATCGCTTCTCCATCGTCTGAGAAGTCAGACCGACATACCGACGACCGGATTCGATGTGGATGTGGCAGTAGACCGTGAATTTGACTGATTCGGGAGAGTCCATGAAGAACTCTACCAAGTGACGGTCCTAGTCAGATCACCAAGTGAGACGCCAAGTCCAACTCAACGTTGAAGTCGCAGGTTTGTTGATCGCGGGAAAGGTCACGTAGTTCACCAGAATGTCTTTTCCGGTGGTGTCTACCGTCGGGTCATATGGACCGTTCGGCGGCAAGATCGGGTTGCGCAGAGACATGTTCGTATCCACGTCGCCGCCTAGGAGCCCCATCTCCGTCAGCGCGCCGACAGCTTCCGACTCCGTGAAAGTGGTCGTGAAGTCGACGATGTGCGTTCTGACTCCGGAAATGGAACCCTCTTCGTCGATGAAGCTAGTGGATGCGATGGCCTTTCGGGCCAGCTCGTTGTATAGCGAACGCTGAGTGACGGTGGCGGCAGGCGGGTTCATCGGATTCCACGACACGTCGCCGGTGCCCATGGCCAAGGCGTATACGCCGAAATTCGGGATGCACTGGTTGGCGACAGGAGTTCCCGTTCCTTTCATGAAGGTGGCCAAAAGGATTCCGGCGTCGAGGGTCACGACGTTCTTGTGATGTCCGTGAGTCTCCTTGCCCGTGGCGTCGCGCAAAGTCCAGAAGATCTCTCCGCGCATTCGCTCTTGACGCGGATAGACGTCCGAACTTGTGCTGGCCATGGCGAATCGGATCCCGCGATCCTTGACCCCTCTGAAAATCTCGCGCAGAATCGACATGTTCAGCTCCTACACCAGCACCACCGTGGTTTCGAACGTGATGGTGTCATAAAGTTCCCCACGGATCGCAAAACCCGACTTGTTGGCCATCAACCCGAACCGGTTGTCGTTCAACGTCGGCTTATATGAAGCAGAAAAATCCGGAGGCCATGCTCGACCGGACGGGACCGGCGGAGGCGGGCCGAGCACGAACGGACGTCTACAGCTCCCGGATTGAACCGAAGGTGGCTGGTATGTGTCCGCCACGCGCGCCGTCAACAGCACCGAGGACACATCTATCTGTGCTCCGGTGTTCGACTGCAAGGCTGGAGAAAAGAAAATGAACCCGGGCGTGGACTTCGGATCTGGAGGAAGAACTGGAGTCGGGACCCGCGCAAACCGGCGCAACGGCACGATGTGCCCGATTCCCTCAAATGTGGAAAGAGGCATCGATCCTTCGCCAAGGATGATATGGCCGAGAATCGCCTCTATCGTTCCGAGTTCAGACGTGTACGTCATGGTTTATTCTCAGACGTCTTCGGCTCCCAAGAAGAATGGGAAGGTCTTGAGCAAGACGTACATGGCGGCTCTCAAGTCCCCCGTCAAAACGGCTGATTCGAAATCCGTTCCAGATAGTGTCACCATTCGCGGCGTGTCCGAATTGGCGACGTGCATGATTGGTTTTTTGCTTGCTTGCCTGGCCGCGGCGTCTTTGTATATGAGGATGTTTGCCGTGGCCGTCCTGTCGACCATGTCGACGTTCATGGCGGGATTGATGCGCCAATACTCGAACGAGATGCCTTCGTCAGTTTCTTTCGATAGCTTGAGTGCCATGTCGATTGCCTTTCGATTCACGATCACACTACAAAGTTGAAAGCTGCCAAAACGTCGGTCACCGTGGTCGCCGTCGCGGAGGTCACCGCCGACACCGAGATGCGGTCGCCAGCCGCCACCGTCGCGGTGTTCGACGTGTCGTTGGCGTCCGTCGCGGTGTTCGAAATCGTGGCCGTCAAGGACGTGCTCGATCCGTTTTTTCGAACAGTGAACACGACGCTCTCGCTGGTCCCGGGAGCCGTGCAATGCACGTACAAATCCCTGAGGGTCCCGGCTCTGGTCGCCATGAAGACCATGACTTCGGAGCTTGCCGCCGTCGCAAGATCTGGCGACAAATATCTGGTCAAGTTCTGAGCGATGGAGGCAGCCCCCACGTTCGGAACGGCCGCGATGGCCGAAGAACTCCATCCGGTGTTGCCCGTTCCAGACTCTTTGCGATAAAGCGTCGTCCCTGTGCTGCCGTCAGTTCGCAAAAAGATCGCCCCGACCGGAGCGGTGACGGCTCCTTCAGGACTCCCTGTCCCCATCTTGACCTTGTCGGCAACGGCGTCGAACGCAAGCTGGACGTCCGTCTGACCAGCCAAGACGGTGCTGGCAAAGTTGGTCGTGTCCGTCGAAATGGCGGTCGCCGGATGCGACCCGGCAACAGAGCGTCCGGACAAACTGTTGTGATCCGTGGCGACGTACGTTCCTGAAGGCAGGTTGGAAACGCTCCGCAGATCTTGAACATGCGCCACGTAAGCTCTGATCGTGTTGGCGTAGCCCGCGTTGGTCCTATAGATGAGACGGAACAGAACCTTCGCCTCCTGGAACGGCAAGCTTCCGAAGCTCATCGATTCCCAGAGGTTGTTGTTCTGGGCGTTTGTCAACGTGGTGTCGAACCGCTGACCCATGATGGCTATGACAGGTTCGACCGTGCTGTTCGTCGCTACGATCCAAACCGCCACATAATTGGTCGATCCGGGATCGGCTACGCTCCAGGTTCCCGCGGTGTCCAAGTTGTACCCGACGCGGGAGCCCGCCGAGCCGCCGAACGGACGCACAGGAAAGTCCGTCGTCGTGGCTTTCGTCCACGGACCGGCGGCTCCGGTCCGATAGAAAATCGGGAATTTCCCGGCTGTGGTCGTGGTCAGACCAAGCTCTTGTTCGAACGGGAGGGTTGGCGTGGCCGATCGCGTGATGGAGATCTGAATGTCTTCATCCCAAATCGTGCCGGCGTCCAAAGACGCCTGAGCATCAGTGTCGACCGCGCCCGTCGTGTTGACGGTCAGCTGCTGAAGCGAGAAGCCTGTCTGGTAGCGCGTACCCACAGTGTTGTGCAGATAACTATGGGTGAGATAGTCCATCGTGACTTGATGTCGTTCGTCGCCAACTCCGAGAGACTTTGTCCCATCCCAGTAAATGAGGGCCACGAAGATGGAGTTGAAGCCTGGGAAGGAACCAGTTTCCGAAAGGACGCCGCCGCTCGTGTAATAGATGTAGTGCAGTCCGACCGTGTTCGCGATGACCAGGGTCTCGGCGGCAGACTTCGTGATCTTGACATTCATGCCAGACCACATGTTCCAGCTCGTGACCACCGGCTCAATCTTGAATTCCCGGGTCCCGTTCGTGAACGAAATCTTGGAGTCTGTCCGGTTCTCAAACCCGTAGGGAGCCCCACCAGGCAAAGTTGTTGTGATGTGTTCCCAGTTCGTCCCGTCGTTGCACAGCTCCCACGCGTTGGTTCCTCCGTAGTTGTACCGGAATCCGCGCGTGTTCGACATGGTGACGCCGCCGTACGCCATGAGCGACACAATCGCGTCCGCCTCGCTGCCGAAGTACTGCGCGGCACCTCGATGGTACTGCGCCGTGATGGTCGTGTGGCCGAACACCGCCGTGTTGCTGCCCTTGCCGACAGCGCTACGCCCCACGACGATGCTGTTGCTGTTGGCTGCCGCCGCGACGTTGGCAGACCCGCCGATGACGACGTTGTCGTTTCCAGTCGTCAGAGTCGATGCGGCAGATGCTCCGAAGATGCAATTCTGCCCGCCTTCTCTCACGTTCAGCCCAACTTGGTAGCCGACGAAACAATTCGAATCACCCTCGATAATGTTCACGCCAGCTTGATGGCCTAGTACTGTGTTGAAGTACCCTGAATCGTAATTCAGCAGGGCTTGAGCGCCTATGGCGGTGTTGAAGTTACCAGGAGTAGAGGAGTTGTTTCCCCTGGCTGCCTGATAACCAAGGGCTGTGTTGTAGCCCCCAACGCCACGCTCGCACGCTCCATGCCCAACCGCAGTGACCTGCGCAGACTGGTAGTACCTGCCTGATGCGAATCCTATGAAAACGCTCTGCGTGTTTATGTAGTTCTCCCCGGCAAACCTTCCAATCAACACATCTTCAACACAGTTCGTAGGGAGCCTTGCTGCTCCCCAACCGATGAACACGTTGTCATAGCCGGTGGTGTTTCCGTACCCGGCGAGCGAACCCAGTGCGGTGTTGTTGCTGCCGGTAGAGACGCTGATCACTCCCTTCAAAGCCGCGTATCCGACAGAGACGTTGCCATCCCCCGATCCGTAATACCCAGCCTCGGATCCGACCGCAGTGCCGACAGTTGCGGTGGACGCCTGCATGGCGCGCTTGCCCAATGCAACTGTATCAGTCTGTGTCGTAAGGGCAGCGCCAGCGAAGGCACCCGCAATCAGATTGCCGCCGCCCGTGCTGAGGAGATTACCAGCATTGCTGCCAACAAGGGTGTTGTTCGTCCCGGAAGTCAAAGCCGATCCGGAATTGTATCCGAAGCAGGAGTTGTCGATGCCTGTCGTATTCCCGGATGCGCCTTTCAGCGAACTCCAACCAACGGCCGTGTTGTTGGCTCCAGTTCCGTACCTATGCGCGTTGAATCCCACCCCGATGTTGTACGAATTGGTGGAAGCAGATTGCCCACTTTCCGTTCCGATGAAAACACTGTCGTTTCCGGTCGTGAGAGAGGTTCCGGCATTGTGTCCGATTAGAACACAGTTTTGAGAAGTGGTGATCGCATCGCCCGCATAGGCGCCGATGGCGACATCTTGATTCCCGGAAGTGTAGCTGAGCAGCGCCTGGTATCCGATGGCGACGTTGCTTGATCCGGTGGAGGGCGTGACGACGCCCATCAACGCCTGATATCCGATGGCGACGTTTCTGACACCAGTCCCGTATCGACACGCCTGGTACCCGATTCCGATCAGAGAGTCGACGGCGGCAATGTCGCGACCCGCGTTGGAACCAATGAAGACGCCATAGCTGCCTGTCGTCAGGGAAGCGCCTGCTTGCCTGCCGATGGCGACATTGTCCGCACCAGATGTGAGGACCGTCAAAGCCTCGGAACCGAACGCCGAGTTATAGCTTCCGGTGGCGGTGGAGATCGCCCCGCCGGCCTTCCACCCGACGGCAGTGTTGTATGTGCCGCTTGTCACGTTGTAAAGGGCGTAATGGCCGAGTGCCGTGTTGCCCGCCCCGGTCGTGTTATATCCGACGCGGGCGCCGACTAGCGTGTTTTCGCTACCCGTCACAGCCTGCCCGGCATATGCCCCGAGGACTGTGTTGCTGGTGCCGCTCACGATTTGATAACCGGCATGGTATCCGATCGCGACGTTGTCGATGCCGGTGATGAAACGACCGGCCATGTGACCGATTCCGACCGTGCCGTCGGCCGTGCAATCCGTCAAAGCTTGATACCCGATCGCGACGGTGTCCGTTTTGTTGAGACGCCCAGCGTATTTTCCGATGATTACGTTGCGAGCGCCGGTCGTGATCTCTGAATCGTAACCCGAGGCGGTCCTGTAGCTGCCGATGACGACGTTCTCGCTACCCGCAGTCAAAGCGAAGAGGCTGCGAGCACCGATGGCGATGTTGTCCACCCCATTGCCACCGCTGGCATTTACGGAGTACATCGCGGAGTTGCCGATGGCGATGTTCTCAAAAATCTGGCAGGTGGTGGCGTTGCCATACATCGCCCGATATCCGATGGCGATGTTCGGGCCATATCCGGAAAAGCCGGTGACGTTATATCCGGCCTGATACCCGACGAAGGTGCTGCCGTCCAGGTCCGTGGTTCCTTTTTGTCCGGCTTGATACCCGACGATCGTGGTGTTGGAAGCAGTTGTGAGCGCCAAGCCTGCAGATGCCCCGACGAGGGTGTTGTATCCGCCGGAAGAGACGGCAGTTCCAGCATTATGTCCGACGCACAGATTGTAAAGCCCTGATGGCGTCACGTCGCCGGCGCCGAACCCGAGAGCCGTGTTGAACGGAGACGCGGAGTTGGTGTAGCCGATCGTGACAGAGGCGGACGTGGCGATCGCGTACCAATTGGTGCCGTTATTGGTCAGCTCCCAGGCGGTCCCGGTATATCGAATACCCCTGTCCCCATCGTTGTCTCTGGCGAGTATCTGCTTTGTTCCGGCCGTCCCGTCGCCCACGCGCAAAATATTCGGGACCAGATATGTGTCGGTCTGAGTCGTATTGCCGATAAGGATCGTGTTGGACGCAGTCGCTGCGACGCCAAAACCGATAGATATGGTGTTGTCGAACGTTCCCGTCGCCGGACCCGATCCGTATCCGATGGCGACGTTGTTGTTCCCTGTCGTCACCGAGGCCGAAGCGCCGTATCCGCATGCCGTGTTGTTTGCACCAGTGGTGATGTAGTCCAGCGAATAGGCCCCGACTCCGACGTTGTAACTGCCCGTGGTCACACTGTTGTGCGCAGACGCAAAACCGACGTACGTGTTGCTTTCCGCTCCCGTGGAAAGCAAGAACCCAGCTTCGTAACCGACGCACACGCAGTACTGAGCACTACTCGAATACTGTTGCGCCAAATATCCGATCGCCGTGTTGTAAGATCCGGTGCAGAAATTTAGCGCTCCATATCCGATCGCCGTGCTGCCGTTCGACGTGGTGATGAATGCGCCGGCGTTCGATCCGACCGCAGTCGTGTACGACCCCGTCGTGAGACGAGTGGCGGCATCGTACCCGACAGACGTGTTGTCGGTGCCGGTCGGAGGAACGTCGCCGGCACCAAATCCAAGCGCCGTATTGAACGGAGATACGGAGTTGGTATAGCCAGTCATGGCGACTGCCGGATTTTGAGCTTCCCACCTCACATTTGCCGTGACCCATGTCAACACTTGGCCGTTCGTCGGAGTTCCGGACAAGACGGCATTTCCCTGGATCTTGGCGACAGAGGGTGACGGATAGGTTCCCGACAAATCGCCGCTAGCGCTGCCGGTCGGACTGGAAGATGGAGAAACTGGCTCCCATTTGCTGGTGGCCGTGACCCACGTCAAAACCTGTCCATTCGTCGGAGTTCCGGATAAAACGGCATTTCCCTGGATGCCTGCGACAGTTTGAGACGTCGCCGATCCGGACAAGTCGCCATCGGGAGTGAACGCGTCAGTCTTGAGTTTCGCCAGAGCCCCGGCAGTCAAAATGGAAGTGACCTGAGTTCCAAGCGAATGGCCTGTCGCCGCCGTGCCTTCTTGGGCCCTGTCGACCGTGAACGTGTCGCCAACGACGACGGTGACTAAGAGAATTTCGTTGTCAATGAGGATGCGGAACTGTCCCGAAACAGGAAAAGTCGCGGCGGAATTGACGGTGAGGGACAAATCGCCGGGCAGCATGGAACCGCTGAGAGCCGACGTGGCATTGTTTGCAAACTTTTCAGTCGTTGCCATGGGACCTCGGTTCCGGAGGTGGGGAGGGGTGGCGAGAGGCGTCAATCGACAGCCGCAGAGTCTGGGACGTCTCATCGTAAGTCAAGTTGTACGTGTGAAATGCACCATCAAACCAATCGAATGGAACCCTATCAAATATCGTCCCAGAGTTCATGTCTTGAAGTTTCACATATCTCCCAGTCCCGAAACCGCCCCATCCGATTGCTGCCGTGAAGCCGGGCGTGTTTGCGACACCAGACAATCCGACATAGATGCCCGAGTCTTCTCCACCCAAAATTCCAACAGAGTTCATCCGAATTCGAACGCTCATGTCGAATCCGATGGAAGGAGCGAGCGAGTATCCGGCCATGTTGGCATACATGGTCGGAGAAGGCCCGCTGACGCCATATCGCAAGAAGTCTTCTCCTCCGACCGACATGAGTGCGATTGAGACATCTAACGGATTTTCGGAAACGACGAACCACGAAGAGTGGTGCGGAATTTCTAGCCCTAGTTTTCCCTTCGCCGTTCCGCCGTTCACTATCACGGACGACGAAATTCCGGGAGCAGGACTTGACAGCCTCAATTCCGTCCCTTGGGTCTGAGCACAGCCTGGAATGGCCAGGTTTATGCGATTCACCACGTTCGCAAGAGAGGTGTCGGAAACTTGGAAAATCACCGTCACAGGCGGTAGCCTGTCGATTTCCAGAATGAGCGTGTCGTTTTCCGCAACATTTGCGGGCCTGGCGCCGACGCTGACGATCGTGGCTTGCTCCGGAAGAACAGTGCCGTCATACAGCAAGGCCTTGTTGGCTTGATATTGGACAGATTCGACGTGCCATGTCTCATCATCCGAGAACGGGGACACGAGGTTTTCAGTCCCCTCTTCGGTCGTCCAGAATCGCATGCCCTCGTACACCACTCGAGATGGTGGCTCCAAACGGATGAAAGCAGAGGATCCGTGCACGCCGTCCTGAACTCGATGATTCCCATATGCGGCCATGATGGCGTTGAGCAGATCGATGGCCATATCCAAGTCTGTCGCATCGGATGCTATGACGACGTTGACGATGTCGTTTCGGACGTGCACGTTGCTGCCGCGAGAAACCGATGTCCTGTGCAGGTTGAACGCCTTCTTCAGCGCGTTTGCCAACTCGATCACGGACGTCTCGTCCGTCGGCTCCGAGATAGTCACGACATTAGCAACGTCTTGCTCCGCATGGGACTCTTTCGCCACGACGTGCAAATTGAAGTTCGCCAGAATGTCGTTGGCGAGCGCGATGGCAGCCTGGAGCGGAACGGCGACAGATCCGAATGCAAACGCGTCGAATCCCGTCGTGAAATGCACCTGTTGACCTGTCACATGCAGGTTGTAACTGGTCCTGATCGCATTCGCGAGCAAAATCGCGGAGTTGACTTCGCTCGCGTCCATTTGCGTGACTGGATTGAAAGTGTCCCGATACGGATGGAGCCCGGCAACTCCGATATGCTGGTTGTACAATGCTTTGAGATGGTTGGCGAGCTCCGCCACATACGATATGGGATAGTTGAGTGAAAATTCGTAGTTTATGGCTCTCGAGTGCAGGATTATCGGGTACCTGAGACTTCCGTACGTGTTTGACGAGTGCCGGATGAAACACCATCTGATGTTGTCCAGCAAAAGTTGGCATGTGAACAGGTCGGAGGCGGGAGGCTCGGCGACAGGAAACGGATCGAAGTATGGCGGGCTCGCTGGAACAAGATGGTAAAACCCCTGGACCAGGTGATTGCCGTACTTCGACACGATTTCGTTACACAAGATGACGCACGAGTCCAAATCGGTCGGGTCCGCAGACGTCAAAACGTCTCCCGGATCGTCCGGGGAATGGTAAGTTCCGTCCGCGACATGGCTGTTGAATACCGATTTGAAATCTGTCAGTCTTGCGATGGAGGTTGGCAGATCGGTCGCGATCGGCGAAGTGATTACGTTCGTGGTGTCGTTGACGGCATGGACGTTGGCAGCAGTGGCGGTCCTGACGCGGTGGTATTCATATGCGGCAGCAACCCCATTGGCCACGATGACGACTGCAGCCAGTGTCTGCGTCAAGTTCAACGCGCTGTTCGCCGTCACGACGTTGGTCGTGTCGTCGTCAAATCTTCCCAAGAACCCGCGATAATTCATGAAATCGACGGCAGACACGTCGATGGCTGGGGATGCGCTTCTGACGAGTCCGCCGCGCGATTCGAGATCCTGCGTCTTCGGAATCGGCGGAATCCTTTCGCCAAGAATCGTATATGCCGGCACGTCAGAACTGGCCATGAAATCGTCGTCGGGAGTGCCGCCAGAGTACGTGGTGAAGCCAAAGTGGCCATGACTTACCGCCGTGCGCGTATGCTCGGGGGACGCCATCACATTGGCTTGATTCAGCACCTGGTGCGGAGGAACGATTCTGTCAGTCAAAGTCAATTTGCCCATGGAATAGTTCAAGTATCTCCATCGGGTACGACTGATCTCGACCGGGTCAAACGCTCCCCAAGCAATCACGGAACGGCCCGTGGCTATCCGATTCAAAAAACTGGAAGAGCAGGGGGGTAGCCTGATGGGATCATAGCTTATGGACAAAACAGGGACGTCTGCTCCATCCAAGTATACGGCAACAAAACTCGTCGGATCCCGCACGAGCCGGTATGTGTGGAATGACGTCCAGTCGACGCGGGCCACATACCACGAATTGAGAAGCGTAGGATCCCCGCCGCGATGTATGCCGATATATCTGTTGTTTGCCGCGAGCGGATCCGAAATTTTGCTGTCGCTAAACACCGCGACGGATTCCCAGTCCACGTTCGACACCGCAGTGCGCAAGTCCACGTTCGACACGGGCTCGCTGCCAGACCCGAACGTGACGGACGGGGTTGATCCGACGGATGATCCGAATGATGACAATGCCGGCACGCCCGCGGTTGGCGTCAATAGTCCACCGTCGGCATAGATGAAGAACTGGCCGGCATCCCTATTCTTGAATATGTTTATGCTGTGACTTTCCCCGTCGTTCCAAACGAAGGCATACTGAGCGACAGGATCGATGGTGTTGGTTCCGGCGTTGAAAGTGACAAGATTCAGATGTGGGTTTCCGGAAGCATCGACCGAACAATGCAGTTCCACATTTTTTCCACCGATTCCCTCGTCTATGTTGACGAGAGCGCCACAAAAGTATAGGTCAACCAGAGGAGTGGCAGCAGGAACCGCCTCACCGGCCGAGTGACTGTTGAATGAGACACGAAAATCCAGCTTCCAGTCGACGGAAGCTTCCATCGTGCCGAACACAACAACGGGATTGGACATCGTGAAGGCAACATAGTCGTTGGTTGCGACATCCGACGAGCGCATCACCGGAGAATGAGCAGCCCCGATCATCAGCGTCGTTTGACCACCAGACCTGGACCATGGGACTGGCTCTTGATCGGGCAAGCTGTCGCCAAACCATGAAACCCTGGATTCCGGATTCGAATCACTCCCGAAGTATTTCCCGATAGAAAAGCCCATCTTCGACGCTGCGGATCCGCCCACGATGGTGACATATGACGCGGCCCCGGATCCATGCGTCAACCTGACGCGTCCAGTCCCATCGTCACCAGCCACGTCAAAACCGACGACGGCGTTTATGATAGCAGATACTTGCGACGCGGTCGGCGTGGGAGGAATGGAAGTGAAGCTTATGGTTATGGAAGCCCCGCCGTCGAAACTTAAAACGAATTGATCCGATGAGTTCACGGTCGATGGCAGCGACGTTCCCGTGATCATTGCCGGGCTCGGAGAGAAATGCAGGAAGGCAAAATGCACCGACAGCTGTCCGTCATCAATAAACAATCCGTCGGCACGATTTCCGAGACTGAAAGTGTAATAGTCGACCGAAGTCGAAAAATCCACTGTGCACGTGGTCGACGGCATCAGTATCGGTTCAAATCGCATATATCCGCGAAACGCGCCGGAGCTGGCCCCCATGAGAAGAATTTCGGATGGTTGGGCCGAAGCGGAGGAATCTGACAGCAGCCCTCCGGGGGCCCCGGGGTAGATGCGCTCTGCTCCGCCATGACCCAAAGTTATCCATGGACTCGTGGAATCGAGTTCCGGAATGACAGATCCGTCATAAGCGACCGACTTGTTGTCTTCCAACAGGTTGGAGTCAACTGGACTGATGTTGGCCCGAATGAGGTTCCACGCGCTGGTGGATGTGGCCTCCCTGCTGATCGAACCGAAGAAGACTTGTTGAACAGGATCGAATTTTCCCTCGAAGTCGGAAATGACCGGGAGTCGATCTTTCAGAACCGACACCATTGGCTCTGTGTCGCCGCTCAGGAAAAGCTGAGCGTTCCCGTCGATGTCCCTGTGAACCCGGTATGTCTTGAGGTTCGTCCAATCGACTGCGCTAGTCTCCCAGCTGCCTATGTCCTCATGATCTCCCGCATTCGTGAGAATACCAGCCTGTCTTGTGAGCAAAACTTCGTTTTTCGAATCGTCGGTGAAGTGCACGCCGCTCGAGACTCGGTGGGCGTTGAACTTCGTGCATAGTTCGTTGACCAAGACGACGGAAGTGGCCAAATCCTCGGCGTCGGCGGAAACGATTTCGTTCGTCGTGTCGACTGTCTTGTGGGCTCGAATCGTCGCAAGAGTCGGGTCTGCCTTATCGATGTGCAACCCATGTTTCAGTTTCAAAGCGTTGAGAAGGATGACGAGAGACGTCAAGTCTCTGGCGTCGACGATTTCAATCGCGTCGGCCTGGTCATCGACACCGTGCACCGTTGGTTCCACAACATGCAGGTTGAACTTGGCTTTGACACTGTTGGCCGTGGCGATGGCTGTCGACAGGTTTACGGCTTCCGCGAAGACGAATCCGGTCAGAATGACGTTATATCCGTCAGATATGCCAAATCCGACACCGGTGAAGACGCCGTCGGGCAAAAAGTTCCCCACCTGAACGCGGAATGCGGCAGACACGACGCTATCGGACACGATATCGGACGTGTGGGTGTAGAAGGGAGGTTTGCTGTTGACCGAACTCTGCAGATCGTTGTCGATGATCGTCAAAAGACCACCGGCCAACAGAAACTGCCCTTCCCCCTGGAGACTCCACGGATCCGCGGCATTCTCGGGCAGCACGGTTGCATCATACGAAATCGTGGTTTCCTTGACCACGGTTCGGAGCACGGGATATTTGATGCTCTTGAACGGAGAGTTCAGCAGGAGCTTTTCCGGGTCGTTCGTCGTCGCCGAATACTCGCGCTCAAACGCCTTGTATTTCCAACTTTTGCGCAATGGCGACACGGCTGAAATGAGATCTGGCGTATTCCCAGGATCGATGAGATAAGATCTGGCCCTATATCTGTGGGTCGGCAAACCCATGATGCCGTTGTTTTTGTCTTGATTCAGAACAAACTCGGGCGAGTTTAGCCTAAGAAATCTGGCCGGTGGGTTGTTCAGATAGTCATAGTCGATGGCGACAGTGTCGGTCGGCGCCGGCTTGGATGGAAGCACCACCGCCCCGAACATGCCGAAAACTGCTTGAACATCAACCGGAACGCCATTGATGCGCACTGCGACGTCGTCCGGCGAGTCGGCGACTGTTCCCAGTCTCGGATCGTTCAAAGTCCAAACAAACGGCCCCGCGAGCGACCCCGGAACGGATTGCATCGTCATATCCACCGCTAGGGCGAAAACGACACTGTCTGCATCCCCAAGCGCATGGGACCTGCGTTCCAAACGATGGGCGTCATATCTTGTTCTCAACTCGTTCGCCAAGGTCACGGCACTGGCAAGGCTGCTGGCAGCCACGGCGACGACGGGATTCCAAACGTCCCGGTTCACGTGGAAATCTCCGCCTGTGTTGGAAATGTGATTCGAGAACTTTGTGCGAATCTCGTTCAACAACGTCAAAGCGGTGGACAGGTTGAATGCATCAGCCGAAGCGACGACGTTCGATTTGTCGTCATTCTGATGAGTCATGAACGGGGAATCGAGCCTCGGATCCCTGTGCACCCGATGTTTGTTGAATGCTGCCTTTATCGCATTCGCCAGAATCGAAATCTTGGCAGTCGTGGCCGCGTCGTCGACCGTGTAAAAATTGACACCCTCGAGCTCGGCAGTGATCGAGTTCGGCACGGCTGATATGACAAACGTTCCGTCATTGCGTCCGCTCAAGCTTCCAGATATCGTCAGGGTCTTGCCTATGTCGGAAGACGTCAAATCGATGGACACGATTTCAACCGACGTCGGAGACTTCACGACGAGGTCGCTTCCGGTCAGGAGTGCAAGAGGCTGTTTGACTATTGGCGCATGGCGCGTGAACAGCGTCCTGTCGGAAACCGAGCTC
>Ga0315284_10008447_pt1 | contig 14710 bp, 25 predicted proteins | sample YL17G09_16_MG_FD_203696 | JGI IMG/M metagenome (GOLD analysis project Ga0315284, IMG submission 203696) | Sediment microbial communities from Yellowstone Lake, YNP, Wyoming, USA - YL17G09_16 | ecosystem: Environmental > Aquatic > Freshwater > Lake > Sediment | place: USA: Wyoming | collected... | reverse complement strand
TTCTTGAGGAGGTATGAGTCGAAGGATTCCATGTGTCTGCTGTGCTGGTTTTGATCCTTAAGCTTAACTGGGGGGAGAAAAAACAGAGGTTAATCCAAATTCTCATGGTTATAAATTGGAAAGGGGCGATTCTATAATAGGTTTTTGGAAATAATTCTATTTCCAATATTTTTTGTTGCGCAAGCGTATGCCCTTTAGATTCTCAAGGACTAGCGCCCTCTTCGTGCCTTTAGCAACGCCCACTACATCCTTCGATATGACGTGGTTCGTGTATCTCTTGAAACGTGCCTCCCCACCCGATATTTTCCTCAGACGCTTCTCAGCGCTACAACTTGATAAAGCCGTGGGAGCTCTACTACCCAAAACTTATTCTTACCCAAATGCTAAAGGGATGATAAACATATTAAAAATTGAATCTGAAAAAGAGGTTGAATATTTATCCGTGGGTAATTGTGTCTAAAAAAGATTCACGAGACGATGTACCTCAATGAGGTTTAAATGTGATTTAAACATAAACCCTATTTAGTTCAACTGTATTAAAAACATTGGCAATAATACTCAAAGGAACTCCAGCCAACATGACGCTCAATGATAACGATGTGCAAGCAGAGCCTGAGCAGACGTGGATGAGTTCAAAGACTCCTAAAACCAAGGGTCGCGCCTCAATACTCCTAGAATGGCGGATCCTCGAAGCGGCGAAGCACTACACTAGGCTCACCGTCAGGCAACTATACTACATAATAATAAGCAGATACGGATACAACCCCTCGAGGAAGTTCTATAAGGTTCTCGACTACCACCTCACTAAGATGCGGAGAATGAATAGGGGCCTACACGCTAAATTTGTAGATCCGGCCAGGCACTTCATACGCGCATCGAGGCCCTACCCCGAGATCGAGCTCTGGGTCGAGAAGGACAGCATCCGAAACTTCCTGAACGACCTCGCCTCGAAGTACCGACTTTCTATTCAAGTGCTTAAGGGCTTCGCGTCGCTTTCAATGTACAGGAAGGCCCTCCTGAGGGCCGCTGAGAGGGGCGTTAAGAGGATACTGTACATCGGCGACTTCGACCCAAGCGGCCTCCTCATCGAGAAGGTAGCAGAGAAAGAAATGAACATAGAGGTTGTGAGGATAGCTCTTACTTTTGAGCAGATAAAGAGGTTCAGGCCGCCGTCCTACCCGGTCAACATGCGAGACTCCCGGGCAAAGGATTATGTAGCAATTTACGGGGATCGATGTTGGGAGCTCGAGGCCCTGAAGCCCAGAACTTTGTTCAGGCTGATAGAGGTGCGGCTCAGGGAGAGCGTCCCCTCCGAGTTTCTTGTCGAGGCCGAGGCGAGGGAGCGAGCGGCGAAGGTAGCGCGTCCTATAACTGAAAGGATGAGGAGGGCAGTGGAGAAGGAAGCCCGTCAACTGCTGGAGGCTGGAGTACTGGAGGAACAGATTCTCTCTGACCTGGCATCGAAGTACGGACTCCACCTCCGGAAAACTGGGAAAAAGAGGGGCACAGCTAATGGAGAGGAAAAACATTGAGCGAAGAGGAGATTAAGCAATTCATCTGGCTTAACTCTGAGAAACCCCTGAGAGACATCCAGGCTGGGATAAAAAAGAAATACGGCGTTAGTAAGAGTCTAGGATGGATCTCAAAGGAGAAGAAGGATTACCTTTCAGCCGACCAGCCAGAAGAAACGCGTGAAAGAAGGTCAGCGGCTTTCAAAGAGGTCAGCTCTGTAGAGTCTATAGCACTCTCAAACGAGGCCGAGAAGATAGCCGCCATCGCCTTCAATGTCGGCGCCGCCATAGCGAAAAGGCATCTAGATGCTATAGACTACGAGATGAGTCATGGCAGTACCCCAGAGCTCATCGCAGATGAGGTGATGCAGTGGTACGAGAAGAAGCACAGCACACTCGCCGAGAACGCTGAACTTAAAACCAAGATAGAACAGAAGGATAAAGAACTCTCAGCGGCCTACGCCATGAACCTGCCGAACTTCAAGTACTGGCTGAGGACAAGGATACTTGAGCGGTACGCCAACCAGGTACTACAGGCCCGCATGAGGGGTGCAAGGATTTCAGCCTCCAGCCTGATCAATGCCATGCAGACCGACCTCCTCAGGCTCGAAGGCGACTTCCAAGATTTATTCAAATAAGATACATGTTCTCAACTTGTCTTCTCTTGTTTCTCCCTGTTTCCTGCCTTGTTTCCTCTTGTTTTCTGCCTTGTTCCCTCTGTTTCCTCATGTTCTCAACTTGTCTTCTCTTGTTTCTCCCTGTTTCCTGCCTTGTTTCCCCTTGTTTCCATCCTTTCACGAAATAAGCCTGTTTTCTGCCTTGTTTCCATATTTCCACATTGAACTTTAATAATGTTGGTGGGCTCGATGTTTCCCTCGATCCTTGTAGTCTAAGTGCCCTTGAAATGCGCCTCTAGCGTGCGCGTGCGATTCCTATAATGGCATACGAGAAACTCAGGCCCCGTCGTGAACACGACGTTTCAGTATAGAGAAGAGCTGATCGTGTTTTCAAACACGGTGTAAAAAATTCATACAAATAACAAGTTTGGTCTAGACCAAACTTATCGATCTCATGTGGGTAAAATGGAAAAAGGGGCGGTTGGCTTTGGTTTACTTTTAGTTGTTTGTTGTTGTTACTCGTTTTTCCATTGTGGGTTTGAAAAGCGGAGGGACATGCGGGGCTGTTCCTCGGTGGGCCGTTGTCCTCCGGGCTCTGCCCTTCCTCGGCTTCGCTGGTCTACGGGGATGCGTCTCCGGGTCGGGTCGCGGTAGAGGCTCCCGTCGCTATACCTCCGAATGAAAGGGGACCGGGGTCTTGCTCGCTTAATAGTCTGACGCGAAAAGGATCGTTAGCTGGTGCCTCTTGTCCCCTAGGGCCTCTCTGAGGTCTGCGGCTACCTCCGGCTCGTAGAGCTGATCCCATTCGGCGGGGTCGCCGTAGTCCTCTAGGATGGCGTAGACCTTCTCGGGTAGTCCCTGGGTGTGAATGATCTGCGTTCTCCCCTCGTCCTCTAGGCGATCCTTCTTGGGGCTCCCGTTCTCGTAGACGAACCAGTCTGGGCCTCCCTCCCTGATCTTCCTGAAGGCTCGGGCTAGCGCGTCCTCGGTGACTCTCCCGATGGCCTCGGCCTGCTCCTTGCTGGCCTCCGTTGCCTCTAACAAGTGGCTATTTAGGGCTAAAAAGACGCCTTGGGTCTCTAACACTGTTAACACCTTAAATAAAGGGGGGTGGGGTTCTTACTCGTCCCTCTTCACGTACTCCTCGATCCTGTGGTTCTCCACGTGGGGGTCTAGAGTCGTCTGCCTCTGCCTCAGCTTGTCGGGGTACTCCGCTGTGACCTCCTCGTCGGTTTTCAGGTGCACCCTCTGGGGCTTCAGTGGGTGAAGCTTCTCTTCGGACATACAAATCAACGTTGGTAAACTTGCACTGGTTGCCTATTTTTGATGTGTTTTTTTTAAAATGGCTCATTTTTGGCAGGGAAGGAGATGAGGATACAGGAACCAGACAACTGAGGTTCTGTTCAACCTTCGGTTGTTAAGCTAGGTTGTTAAAAACGGTTGCCAAGAAAGTGAACCACAAAAAACCCTTTAATATTGAAATTATCACTCATTTTAGTGGTGACTTAGAACGCTCGCGCGTGGTGCCTTAGAACAAGTTTATGATATGGTAACAACTGACGATTTTCTCCAAGCATATATCGAAAATTGTTTGAAATTAAAAAACGATGGGGCTATAGATTCAGTTAAAAGTGCCGTTATAGGAGCAATTTATCATCACATAATATCTTTCTATGTAGATGTAAAATCGGATAAAAGAGAAGGAATATCAGAAGAAGAGGAGAAGGAATTATATGAAATCTTCTTGAGGAGAATACCCGAGATTAAATCTAAACTCGATATATTATTAAATCTTTGAAAATAAAAGGGGATGGGATTCTTATTCGTTCCAGTGTAGTGTTTCGCTCAAGTCTCGGCTCTGGTAGGCTAAACTAACCCTTCCGTGCTTCTTGTGGTATGAGTCGTTGGGGTGGACGCCTACCCTCATTAGAAGGTCGCCGTTTTCGTCTACTACGTCGATCCATAGGTGACAGTCCGGCTTCTCAACTCTTACCGTCTCATGGTACGCGTCGTTGGGTATCTTCGCCATTTCTGCGAGTATAACGGGCAACTTTTAAACCTCAACAAAAACGGGGGTAGGGTTCTTACTCGGCTTATCTCTCGTTCATAAGGTCGCTCTCTTCTCCATCGTAAAGGTCGCCTTCCAGCTCCTCGTCCCCGCCTTCGTCCTCCTCGTCCTCTGGCTCCTCCTGTACCTGGCTTCTGAGTACATGCTGGAAGCTCCACTGGTGACCGCATTTCGTACAGGTGAGGTAAACCCACTGTTTCTCCTTGAATCCCTCAACCTCTACGCCGCCGTCGTGGTCGTATCCCTCAACTGTGCCGCCGTACAGGGCGGACCCGCAGAAGCACTTTAAGCCCACCCGCGCCGCGTATCTGGCTAACTCGTCGCCCCATTCCTTCAAGGTCTTCATTTCAGATCAATAAAAGGGGTGTGGGGTCCTTACTCTGGAAGCCTTGTGATGGTCACTACCTCTGCGCCCTTGCGAAGGGCCCAAGCTACGCAGCTTGCCAGGCTTGCGCTCAGATAGTCGGGGTGGCTACTCGTAGCCTCGGACTCGTAGACGGTCTCCTCGTGGGCCTTACCATTAACGATAAAATGGGTTTTCATACTCTCAACCTCAAATAAAAGGGGGTCGGGGTCCTTACTCTGTTTGAAGCAGAGCTTTGTCCAGGTTCTCCCGACTCTTCTGGGGGTCGGTGAAGTCGTCGATCTCTCCGTGGCTCCACTTGATTACAGTGGGTATGAACTGGTCGGCCCAGTCCGTGTAGGCAAGAACCTTGTAGTGTTTTCCCTCCTCCACAGGCCTCACCGCCTGCTGTGGGTGCCCCAGTACGTCGTAGCTGGTGCTTATCCGGTCCGCTATCCTGCCAAGCATGTTTACCGCCTCAAATAAGAGGGGATGGAGTGATTACTCGACCTCGAACTCGATCACGGAGATCGATTTGTTCATGTTGCCCTCCTCCTCTTGGTTGAAGTAGATTCTGCCGCTTTCCCTCGTCTCTGCGTTCTCCCACTCGGAGGCGTAGCACTTGGCGTAGTCGAGGGCTAAATCCTTGTCCTTGTAGACCTCGGCGACATCGGGAACGTAACCGTCTGTTATTACGATAACGTAGACTGGCTTCACCTCCGCTAACTCGTTCTCGTAGTCTTCAAGCCATGCCTCTATGGGGCGGTGCAAGTCTGTGATTATGGGGTCCTCGTCCTCAAGCAATAGTGGGTCGGCGGCTAGATTCTCAAGCTCCATCTTAAGCTCCTCGACTCTCCGCCTTACGGTCCGATACCGGGTCATGCGCTCTGGCTTTCGGTTGAGTGCTTCTTTCTCCCTTTCTGACATATCAAGCTCAAAATAATGGGAATGGAGTTCTTACTTACCCTCAGATTTTCCCATTTTGGGACTCTTTTCCTCAACATACTCGTCCATCTTCCGGTTGAATATGTGGGGGTCCATCTTCGTCCTACCGCTCTCCGGGCTCCTGTAGAAGGCCAGCCTGTCCAGCGTGTAGGCGATCAGCTCTTCGGTCTCCTTGCCTACCCCGCCCCTGCGGTTCATCGCGTACCAGAACTCGGAGACTATCAGCCCCTCAATGGTTCCGAAGTCTATCGGCTCCGTCTCGCCCTTGTAGGTGAGGACCGCCTCCTTCTCGACTACTGACTTGATCGAGTAGGCCAGGCTACAGGTCACCCCTTCGAGGTCAATGGTTCTCAGCGTATTCTTCTACCTCAACAAAAAGGAGACCGGGTTCTTACTGCCCCATGTTGGGGTGTTCCTCGATCTTCTCTATTCTCTCGGTGAGTTCCAGGGCGTCGTCGATCAGTTTCTCTAGGAGATACTTTGCGTTTAGGTCTTGGATGTATGTGAGTGTTTCCCTGTATTTCTCGGCTTGACTGGGGTTCATGGGTTAGTCCTCCACTACGGGGATCGCTCCGGGGTTTCTCAGGGCTTCGGCGAGTGCTCGGATCGGGGTTTCCGTGTTCTCTTGGTCTACCTTGCGCTTTAGGGTTCCCGTTAGCTTGTCGTTGACGTAGGCGGGGTCGCCCATTCCTGCCTTCATCATCATGCGAGCCCTGTATCCGATGCTCTCCCACACTAGCCAACAGTCGTGAGTGTTGCTGGTGCTTCCGTGTGTCTGAGCCCCAAACCCTTTAGGCACGGGGATCGCCACTACCTCGTACTTTGTGCTGTCCGCTTGGTAGTCGCCTACTATCCAGCCCTCCTTAATCTTGGTGAAGGTCGGGGGCTTCTCTATTTCGTGTTTTTTCATCATGTATCCTCGATAGAAGGGCCTTCAGCCCCTTACTCTTAAAAATCCCGAAGTGGGAAAAGAGGGCCTTACTCCCTGAACTCGTCCAGAAGCCTGTGCCCGATGAACCCGTCTAGCTTCTGCTGTTTCCGGCGGGTAAGTTCCTTGTAGGGGATCTCCGTCTTGGGCCTGACCCTGACCGGCTTAAGGGGTTCTCCTCGTACATCTTAATAAAAAAGGGGGTGGATTTTGCACGCGCGTTCGCGGTTTTATAGAAGATAAATCCACCCATTGAAGATTATTAAATTTAAAAATCACAGGTGCATGAAAAAAACTACAATATTCTACTTAGCGTTTTTGCATATGTCACATTCACCATCTAGCTTTCCCATGTCTAATAGCTTATTTATCAAGAACTCAACCTTCTCTCGGAATCCATTACTTAGATTTGAACGCTGTTCAAGTGAGTCTTTCAACTCTTGTAAGAGCACTTCATTACCCTGCATAGTTTTTGAAATAGACAACTTCAGATCCCTTTTCAATATTTCTGCATCTTTATCATCCTTCACGGGAAATAAGAGGCGACCTCCACAGTAAGCTGCCCATCCAGATTCATTAGATTTGGTCTGTATCTTTCTATCTATTTTTGAATATACATTAGATAGATCAAAAGGTTTTAAGATGCAGTCGATAATATCTTTAGCATTATTTAGATTTGCTTTTATTCCATGTTCTTCTAGCTCTTCCAAGGTTTTATTGGCAAACTCATCATAGATAGTAAGGATTCTAAGGCCTATACCCTTCTTGTAATTAATCTTGTCGTACGTGTCCGCTATCTCTGGATAATGTTGAAATGCGAACTTCCTATAATCCTTCCTTGGTATTAACTCTCCTTCGACGCGGTATTTGCCAATCTGAATCAAGGATAGGAGGCCGGAGGCTATATTCTTCACGTGTTCCTCGGGAATCTGTCTCGATCGATCAACCGATCTGTAAACCCAGACTAATCCTTTACGCTTATAGAGATTATCTCCCTTGCTTTTTTGCTCAATTTCTCCTGGTTCCTGATGGATCAAGTGTTGTCTTTCTAATCGATCTAGACTTCTTTTTACTTTCTTGTAAAAAGCTTGGTCTGCCTCCTTATTGAGTCTACTGGCAACTTCCTGGACTATCTTGTTTGTTGGGGCTTTTCCCAGATCTTTCAGTGTTTTCTTTACAAGATCATCGAAGTCCATAAACATAACCGTCCATTGGACGACCGTTGATAAAATGTTTTGGCTCTACCTTTTTGTATTACGGAGTACAACCATGTCTAACCTCGTTATAGGCTTCAGAATGGACAAGGAGACAACGGTCCTCCTCAGAAGTGTATGCAAGGCGAGGGGCGAGGATCTCAGTAATTTTGTGCGTAGAGCGGTTAAGATAGAGCTTGCTAGGCTTTCATACCTCAGCGACGAGGAAAAGAAGGCGCTTGGATTGCCATTGCACACTGGAGGACCATAAATGACCCAAAACCACGTCAATATAGAAAAACATCTTTATTTAAAACTAAAAGACACTTTGAGGGAGCTTATCTACAGTTTCAAAATAGAAGGCCAAGACATCATGGGGCTTTCACGGATCGGAGCGAAGGCCCTGGCGAGGTGGATGACCGGAAAGGGCCACCCGCTGGACGCCGTGAAGAGGGACATCACCCAGGACGACGAGGCGTGGTATGCCGACGTAAGGGTCCTAGACAAGGGCACGGGCCTCGCCCTTTTGGGCTCCAGCAAATGCAGGAAGATGAAGACGCTAGAGGCCAGGGGAGAGAAGCCAAACGAACACGCAAGGACCATAGCCCTAAACAAGGCCCAGCGGAACGCCATCCTCGCACACGTCCCTGATAAAATGATCGCCCGGTTCATAAAACAGGCGATAGAGAAGGGGAAGGTGAGGAAGGTCCCCCAGGAGGAGGTGAAGACCGCCGTCCCGGAGGCCGTCGGGGCCGGGCGGGCACTAGTCCGCCGTTCATCGATCAGGCCAGCGTCCTCGAAGCCCTGGAGAAGGCCGGCCTCGATGCGACGGAGCTCACCATCTATCCAGAGGATGGCCGGTACGTGGTTAGGCCGATGAAATTCCTCGGGGATGTCTGGGGACGCTACCACGAGGTCCTCGCCTCCATGGGGTTCGTATGGGTGAAGGCCGGCAAGGACAGTCGCTGGGAGATCAGCCTAGGCGGCGGCGCCTGACCTCCAGAGCCAGAGGGAGGTGTAGCCGTGGAGCTCAACGACATCAGATTAGGCCTGTCGGCAACCGACCGGAAGAGACTGAGCCGTCTCCTCCAGCGAGAGGTGGAGGAGGCCGGCTTTCCAGAGGGCTTCGGCCGGGGATGTCCATCAGAGACGAAGATCGTCTTGGTGGGTGTGCTCAGGCTCTGGAGGAGGCCGAGGAGGCGGATCAGGAAGAGCAGGGCATCGGCCGCCTCGCTCGCTCCCGAGGATTCAGCGTTCTCTCTCGTACAGATGGTTGCATCGGTTGCATCGGTTCACGGGGATTCACCCGGAATTGGAGGGGAGGCGGCGCTGTGAGCAAAGAGGAGAAAACCATCGTCACCGTCGAGTCCACGCCGGAGGGCCTCTACTTCAATGCCGGAGACCTGAGGGCGGGGCCCTTCACGAGCATGAACGAGGTCGACTCCGCCGCCGTGGCGCAGCAGCTCAAGGTCGACTTGGCCAAGGTTTACCTCGCCAGGCTTCGCCTCTCAGGCGGGAGCTATTCCTCCCCGATCCGGCCTGAGGTCAGGAAGGCAGCCGCGGAGGTCGGGGAGACCTTCACCTACACTGGTGACAGGCCCTTCGTCGGCAGGGTCCAACTCACGGCCCTCGGCAAACCCTACAGCAGGTATATGAGGCTCACATATCACTGCGAGGACGACTACGAGGAGTGCGCCGGCTGCCCGCTCAACCGGAGCGTCGACCTAGACTTCACCGGCGCCGAGGTGGACCCCTCAGCCTTCGCGTCCTACTTCGACACGGATAATCCCAGGGACGCGCTGAAGGTCCTCGCGGAGAGGAGGCTGCGACCCAGGTGCATGAGGTGGTTGAAGGCGGTGAGGATCCAAGGAGAGGACGAGAGAGCGGTCACACCGGCCATCGTCATCGATCTGCAGGGAACCGAGGGCCGCGCTTGGTTCGTCCACGGCCCCAGGTGCGACCTCAAACGGGCGCCGAACTGGGTCACTGCCATGGGCTGGCTCTGCCACGGGGAGAAGGGCGGAATCGGCGTCATGGTGACCGAGTTCACCACGGAGAGCGAGGTCTCGGCGCCCACGGATGAGGAGCTGGCCCGATCCAGGGAGGTCCTTCGCCGACATGTCGCTGGGGACCTCCGAGACCTTCAGAACAGCGTGGTCATGCGGATCTCTGCGGCCTTGAAGAGGCGTAGCCAGCTCAAGGGCAGCGAAATCGTAAAGGGTTTTGCCTCCGACCTCCTGACAGCCGGCAGCCCCATCTGGGTCAAGACGCCTGAAGGAGAGCCTCAGCTTGGTGCCACCACATGCGAGCTAGGCCCCACCACGACGGCGAAGAGCCAGAGGGAGAGGGAGCTCATCACCTGGTTGGGCGCCGGTCGCTACCACGCGGGCCGGATGACAGAGGCGGGGCTGACGGCCGGCGCGGAGCAGGTGAAGAACCTAGGTTGGATCCTGAAGAAGGGCCTGCTGTCACGCATGGACCTGAGCCTCCTCATCCTCGACAACATGCCGCCGCACGCGCTGGACAGGCAGATCGAGTCCCGCCGCAACGGCGTCGTCACCCTCACCGCGATGAAGGACACGGAGCTCTGGGGCAGGTGCCGCCTCAAACTGCTGGGCAATCCGGCGCAGCCCTTCGAGGAGGTGCTGTACCGGTGCGTCGCCCTCAAGGTCTATGACTCGAAGCTCATCGCCCGCTTCGCCTTCGCGGTGTTCACCTACGGCGCCACGACGGAGGAGAGGTACACCCCCGAGATCCAGACTCCCGCCGAAGGGGACGAGGAGCTCCTGGATGCGGCTCGAACCGTCATCCGCTGGAATATGAGCAAGGAGCGCACCTACACGACACGTCCTGAGCACTGGCACCTGATCATGGAGCTCGGTCGCCAGCTCGAGGAGGAGTTCGGGTGCGAGGAGATCCCGCTGCTGCTGAGGAGCACGCCCTACAAGCTGGCCGTCGTCGCCTACCCCTTCGCGCTGCTGGAGGGCCTCGAGGAGCCCGAGGAGCGGCACGTATGGCTGGCCTATGAGTGGCTCAGGCTCTGTGCAATGGACATCGAGCTCGACGGGTACGTGGTCGAGTGGCGGCAACGGCGTGAGCTCAGCGACGCGGAGTACGAGAAGATCTCGAAGAATCTCCAGGAGGAGATCCTCGACGATGCCAAGGTCCATGGCGGCCTCGAGGAGGAGACGGAGACGTACCGATTCATCGAGTATGTGGCCAGGCACACGCCGGCGACGAGGGACGAGGTTAGTGAGTACATCGGTATGGAGTCTGTGGCTACATCGAAGAAGGCTCAGTTCCTGAAGGGCCTGGGCCTCCTTCGGAGCGACAGGGAGGGCTACTCCTTCGCGGCGAAGGGTGTCAGATTCATTCGGCGGTGGCTGCCGAGGAGGAAGCGTGAACCGATGCAACCGATGCAACCATCTGTACGAGAGAGAACGCTGATGACTCTTCAGGAGAAGCTGAAGGACGTTGAGACCCTCGGCGTCCGCCTCGTGAAGGAGAACGGCGGCGAGTCCATCACGACAATGGTCTACTACGACGCTGCCGAGAAGGAGCTTAACCTCAAGAACGAGGAGATCCAGGCGCTCCTCGAGGCCCTCGTACGTGAGGAACACGTCATCTACCCGGCACCTCAGCGGCTGCACTTCGCGGGTCAAGCTATGGGTGAGAAGCTTCCCTCGACAGGCGGGACTCCTGCCCCGTCCGAGGAGGCCCGACCCGACGTCGGGGACGAGGCAGAGGAGGCCGCCGAGGCTGCGGCTGGGGAACGGCCGGCCCAGGGGGAGGAACTTCAGCGGGGGTTCGCCGCCCAGAACCTCGAGGCCTCGAGCCCCGGGGACGGCGAGAAGAGGATGGTTTTCCAGGAGAAGATGGGGCGGGTCTCCGAAGCGCTTCGGTCGAATAGATTGACTCAGGTCAGGGACCTGGCCAGGGGTGTCGACCTCCCCGTAGAGGAGGTGAAAGAGCTGCTTAGGGTCATTCAGCGGGGCGGTCACGCCTTCCAGCAGGTGGGTGGCTACTGGAGGTGGCAGTCGTGAGAGACGAGTCCATGACCATGAACATGAAACCTACGGTACCATTTTCGGCCCGGGTCGAGCTCAGGGACCAGGCCTTTATCGACGTCCTCTGCGAACTCTACGGCTACGACTGCGGGCGGTGTCGACTACTCAGGTGCAGACATCATCTGAGAAGGAGGCGTAGCCATGAAGCCTAGGGAGGAGGATATGGCTCCATTCTCCTGTGAGCGGCGGCACAGGATCCACGGCGAGGAGGTCCCCGAGGTGATCGAGGGCCTCCGCCTGCGCCTCCGGCAGCACCTCGAGACGAGGGGGGACCTCCCGGGGGCCACCGTCGCCTTCATGGTCCTCTACCGCCTCGTCACCCACCAGGCCGGCCGACCCGACTACCCTGAGCCCGTCACCTGGAGCCACATCGAGAGCTGGGTAAAAGGTACCATTTCAGGGGGCGGGGAGGAACCGCGGCGGCCGGGGCCCGAGGAGGAGGCGACGGCATGAGTTATGAAGGAGGCCTGACGTGAAGAGCGAGGCCCTCGTCTACGTCCGGTACCTGGACCACGTCCTCTTCCGCGACGCCGACCCCGAGCTCCAGGGGCCCATGGAGAAGGAGACGATCGGCTGGCTCGATCACGAGGAGCCCGGTCACATCCGCCTCGTCTGGGAGCGCTACACGGCGCCGCCGAGCATGAGGAGCGGCAGCCCCAGGGGCACCGGTCTCATCATCCTCCGCGCCGACGTCTTGGAGATGAGGAGACTTATCGAGTAGGTGTCACGTCTTCCTAACGATCAGCTCTCCCTCTTTTTCCACGAAGACAACACGGTCACCGACTTTGAAGTTGAAGCGGCTTCGGACGGTTTGGGTGAGCGTGATCTGGAATTTAGACGTTACAGCCCCCACGTCTAGAAGTTTCTCCGACATCTTACGCCTCCTCCCTTTCCTATTTGTATGGAAAGCCTTAAATGTATTTCTCCCACCGTTTATTACGTGTAAGAGGGGTAAGAAATGACAGAGTCCCAACAGCTTCAGACCGTCGAGGTGACGCATAGCCCCAGGGGGCGCCGCCTCAAGGCCCCCCTCGTCCTGACCCTTCCGCAACCCGCCAGCCCGGGCGAGGAGAGGCTCCGGCGGTACGTCATCGACGCCCTCTCCTGGAAGATGCCCGCCCTCGTCGAGTTCACCCTCAGGAGCCCCGCCCTGACGGAGGTCGCTAGGCACCTGCTCCGACACTGCACCGGCAGCACGGCGACCCTCTACCAGTACGTCTACGGCGTCCACCGCTACTGCATGTGGGCCGGCCGCACCCCCGATGAGCTCGTCGCCGAGTGTCGGGACCTCGACGGCGTCCCCGATCCCCGGGCCATGGAGCTGGCCGCCAAGGCCCTGGACGACTTCGTCGGCGACCTCCAGGCGGAGAGCCTCGCCCCGGGCACCATCTCAAACCACGTGAAGAGCGTGAAGGCCCTCTACCGGGCCGCTGGCCTCCGGGTCGAACTCCTCTACAGGCTGTCGAAACGCGTCATCTACGCCGACAGGTCGCCCAGGCCGGAGGAGCTCCAGCGGCTCCTCGACCTCGGGAGCCTCCGGGATCGTGTCATCATCCTGCTGCTCGCCCTCGGAGGGTTCAGAGTCGGGACCCTGGTCAGGCTCCAGTACCGACATGTCCGCCGTGATCTGGAGGCCAGGCAGGTACCAATCCACGTCCACGTCGAGGCGGAGATCACCAAGGGCAAGTACGCCGACTATGACACCTTCCTCGGGGAGGAGGCCGCCGAGGCCCTCCGCCTCTACCTGGAGAAGCGGCGGGCCGGCAGCCCCGAGGGACGGACGCCGCCCGAGGAGATCCAGGGAGACTCTCCTCTCATCAGGGACGGCCACTCCGTCAGGGTCCGCCCCATCACAGAGGGCCGCGTCCACAGCATCGTCAACAACCTCCTCCGGGAGGCAGGCCTCATCGAGGACGGCGACGGTCCCAGGTACGATCTCCGGGTCCACAGCATCCGCAAGTACTTCAGGACGCAGCTCGCGGCCCTCGGCGTGAACCGGGACTACATCGAGTACCTGATGGGTCACAAGGTCTCGACGTACCACGACGTCAAGATGAAGGGCGTCGAGTTCCTCCGCAACATCTACCACGCCGCAGGCCTCAGCGTCCGGCCCAGGACCCGGATCAGCAAGATAGATGCCCTGAAGGAGATTATCCAGGCCTGGGGCATGAACCCCGAGGAGATCCTCACCAAGCAGGCCCTCTCCAGCCCCCACGCCGTCTACGTCGGCCCCGCCGCCCGGGAGAACGACCAGATACGGGCGCTGTCCGCCGCCCTTCGGGACCAGATGAAGAGGGAGATCCTCGAAGGGGAGGAGAAGCGCGATGGCTGAACTCATCCGTCAGTACGTCCCTCGGAGGGTGGCCGCACGGGCCGGCCAGGACGACGGGAGCCCGGAGAGCTTCGAGCGCTGGCTTGTCCCGTTATTGTTTATAACTGGTTTTAAATGGTTTTAAATACCATTTAGCCAAATAAGGCAATAATGGACCCCCTAGACATAGAGATCCTGAACCATCTAAGAGATGGCAAACCCAGAGAATTCAAGCAGATCCTCACCGCAGTCAAGTTCAGCCACAACACTCTGAGGCATCACCTTGACTCACTCGAGGATCAGAACATCATAACGAAGAGCAAGCAGCCCGTGAAGGGGCGGGGGAGGCCAAAGTTCACCTATTCGGTCCCTGTAGGCGAGGGTAGAGTGTCCAGGGTGCTTCCGAATCCGTCGACGGGTGTGGTTTCGTTGAGCTTCAGTAAGTTGAGCCAGCCAGATCTGCAGGTTTGAGAAGGGTGAGTTCTGCAAGAGGGTGAGGGGGCCATGTACTGCCCGGGTTTGCCCCCAAATCCGTTAAGGGGAATTAAGACCATTTAAAACCATCATCAATTAATTTCGGGACAAGCCAGCGTGTACAATAGAGAGGTTTCGTATTAACTTTGGTTTCTGTTTGCACCCGTCGAATTAGCAGTCAAGCAAGCTGCAGCGACACCTAAAAACAATCAACGCCCCCACAAACCCGCCCAGAACACCCCAACCGCAGCCA
>Ga0315284_10008445_pt1 | contig 14712 bp, 16 predicted proteins | sample YL17G09_16_MG_FD_203696 | JGI IMG/M metagenome (GOLD analysis project Ga0315284, IMG submission 203696) | Sediment microbial communities from Yellowstone Lake, YNP, Wyoming, USA - YL17G09_16 | ecosystem: Environmental > Aquatic > Freshwater > Lake > Sediment | place: USA: Wyoming | collected... | reverse complement strand
GATGTTGATATCGCATATGCATTTCTGAAGGACATGAGTGACGGGCATGAGCCGTATGGCCCTGCTGTCGCCCCTGCAGCTCGAATGGTTGCAATCATTCGCAAAGGAATGATCCGAGAGGAACTTGATGAAATTCTCAAGCCCTTCAAGGTCTTTTCTGAAGAAATCAGCCCATTAGTATCTAGAAACCACCCTATGCGTGATGCAGAAGCAGAATACTCTGATGGCGTTGCAGATAAAATCGACTTGATCATCGCAAGTATTAGAGCTAAGTACGCGGAGGGCTGAAATCAGATGGATAGTGTCGAATTACACTGTTCAAAATGTAATAAGCTACTGCTAAAGGCAGGGCGCGGCTCTATTATATCCGGCGTTAAAGAATTTAATTGCAGGTCCTGTGGAACCAAGACCATCATTGATCCAGTTGAACTAATGAATCTAATCGGCGAGCTTGATGGGACGTATCGAGGTGTCGTAGTTGATGGTGACGTTACTGGCAGAATAACTGTTAAAGGTGGCGACGGATCACCCGGAAAGCCCGGGAAACCGGGCGAACCAGGCGGTGGTGTGAAAATTTCTAGTCGATAAATTCTCTATATATAATTTTGATGATGGATAACTCCGATATGCTTTTAAACTTAATCGCGATTCGTGTATCAAGTCATGTTTCTAATATCCATATGGCAGGAAAAATTGATGATTTGAAATCAATTCATCCGGAGTTATCTGACTCCTTGGATGAATTGAATAGGAAGAAAATAAAACCGAAATATTTAGATTGGTCAGTTAAACAATTGTTGGCTGGCCATAAAATTCAGGATATCGTTCCAACCATTGACTATTTTGATAAGAATCATTCGAGATTCGTAGAGAAAGACATTAATAAATATAAGAAACTAAAAGATTTAGAAGATGAAGTTAAATTACTTGCACAAACAAAATCAAAGAAGCAGGAGCGTAAAGAGACCAAGGCTTCCGGTTCGACTAAACTATATGAGGATGAAACGTATGTCCTCATAAGAATAGAAGATAAGAAGGCCTGTGTTGAATATGGGAAGGGTACCGAATGGTGTGTCTCAATGGAGGGTGTCGCCTATTTTGAAGAATATTCGGTCAATGATACCATTTTTTATTTTTGGATAAATAAGAAATTAGATCAGATGGATCCATTAGCTAAAGTGGCTGTAGCTGTCGTCAAAGATGGTGACGAAGTCGATGATGATTTTGATATCTATGATGCTGGAGATAATAAAATAGATGCGGCTTCAGTCCCCGGTTTAGATAAAGTTATTGGAACGATAAAGTCCGACGCTAAAACTTTCGACACTTTAGTTCAGAGATTTCAGAAGAATCCCGGAAAATTCATGAAAGATGAGAACGATTTTATGCGAGCGGAATTATCGGCTCGAATTAAGACTGAACTTTTACCTGATATGATGAGTGATAAAAGTGAAACCGTTCGTGCAAACGTTGCAGAACGTATAGATGATGAATATTTACCAAAAATGATGAATGATGAAAGCGAAGAAGTTCGAGCTAAAGTAGCTGATAGAATTGGCGAAGAATATTTATCTGAAATGATGAATGATAAAAGTGAACTCGTTCAAGAAGTAATTAAATTCAGAACTGAAAACAATTAAACTCTTCCAACATCATTTGGTTCGGGATGCCTGACTCGAACAGGCATAACAGCATTCAAAGTGCTGGGTCTTAGCCCTTAGACGAATCCCGAATATCTTCCATCGAACCAATTCCCCTAATCTTTATCTCCCTTAATCACTTGGAATTTATTCCTCATTTTATTCTTTCCGAAATTAGGGCTCAATATCCGGGCTCCGACTTCTTTGGCTTTCTCCTGTGTTTTTCCGGAAATTAGGTCATCTGCAATCTTTTTGATTGATCTATCAATAGTTGCTGGTGATCTAAATATCACGGCCATTTCTTCATTTTCATTCCTATTCTCAAACGCTAAACATGCATGCCACGGTATTTTACATAATTGATATGATCCACCAAAACTCAAAGTAACTGATATTCCGAAATCATCTATTGTCAAATCTGGTAGTGGATTGGCCATGTTATATCCAATTTGCAGAACTACCTTCGGATTCTTCCTTAAATTGTCAGGAATCACCAGATCTTTTGCGGCTGTATCCACAGTAATGTATGGCCAGGTCTTCTCAAGAAGAAGCTCTAACATTCTCTTTGCTACCATAAAATACTATACGTGTTGTACGGTTGAATACATATGGAAAAATTAGACTCCATACCAGATGATGAAATCGAGTATTTTAGAGAAATCATACATGGTGATATCTTCCAACTGGAAGAATCATGTATTAAACATCTTTTTTACATACCTAATCAAACTGAAGTTCGAGTAGTTTATGTTGAGTACATTGAATCAACTCATATGTTTGATACTTTTACTTTCGATTTCAATAAACATGTCAAAACAAGCAAAAAGGTTCACATCCGTTCTGCTGTTATATCTGAAGAAGAATTTATAAAATGGAAATCCGGAGAAATTATTACTCCGAAGGGGTTTGAATATTCTCCGGATTTCTTGGATCTATATAAATTATTATAACTACCAGCTTCCGTCCTTAACTTTTGTTTTGTTTTGGACTTCGCTCATTTTCACTGGAATTTTGACGCTCGGTACTGCCTCTAATGATTCATTATCCATCTGACCGGAAAAGTTGTGCTCCTTATCCTTCTCGGACACGCTCTTCGTTCCGGCCAGCTTTGTCGATCCTTCCACTGCCGGGACTCCCTCGTCATACATTCCGAACCATGGTATTCCGTGGGTCTTGTATGCTTCTTTCGAAATTGGCGACGGCGGGTTTACTTCCCCCGTGATCTGCTTCCACATCTCGCTGTTTACGATATGGATAAAGATCTTCCCACCTTCAATATCCTGATTCCAGGAGTCGACTCCGTGCGGATCTTCATAGATTTTCTGAGTGATCCTTCCGCCACTAGCAAGGCCCATCTCCGCTGATTTCAAGGCCTTGGTTGAAATGCCTCTTTCGAGCCCTTCAATCGAACCTGCCGAATACATGTATGCACCATTGACTGACGTTTCTGATACGAGAGCCATTCCGCTTGTTGGTACTTCCCCTCCATAATTAATCACTCCTCCGGCTCCACTAGTCATTCCTCCGGCTCCACCGGTTAACGTCATTCCCCGGAGAATTCCACTACTCGACGGGTCCTTACGATGTTCTTTTTTGATTGGATAGACTTGAATTTGGATACCACCAAATTCCTCTTTTCCGGTGATTTGCCCCTCTACTGTGTACCCCATTCCAAGTGGCATGGACACGAATTGTCGAATAACTTCCTTTCCGACATTGAACCCGTCAATCCATGCTTGTGGAGGAGACACAGCATAATCCTGGATATCCCCATTCTTTGCCTTCAACTCCTTCGTCCAGGTTTCTCCGGAGATGGCATTGATTTTTCCAGCAGCAACCTTCATTGCAAATGGACAGGAGACATCCTGTCCAAATGACATCCACATGGCTTCTCTTTGCCACATCGGAAAGAAGACGCCCCCATGTTCGAGCCATGACTTTGGGACTTTTTCCTTGTAGTCTTCGACTCGTTTTATTGGAAACATTCCGAGTCCCGCCGGTAGCGGATATATCTTATCATCATCCGGAATTCTCAAGGTCCTGACAAGACTGATTTTAATACCTCTGGTTCTCGGACCATCCTTCATGGATAGATGTAAAGAGTTTCCTACTACATCGATTTCTATGGATTCTTTTGGTTCTGTTTTTGCCATTATGGATATTACATCGGATTCTATTGTATTTTTCTCTTATGCCATTTAAATCGAATAAGAACGTTCATATCATCGGTGGTGGAACTGTTTACCATGTTCGCCCCCATCTCGCTATCTCGGCACCTGCATACGGAAAAGCCGCTAAAGAAATAGAGCAACTTGTCATTTCTCATGGTGTCAAGCCAATTCTACATCTCACAAAAATGGCTGGTGGACACAATCTTGAGACAAATCTTAATGTTTCTAACCTTGTCGATAAACTCATCGAGGATCCGAAGACTTCTTGTATATTTATGCCAGTTGCCCTTTGTGACTACGAGGGTTTCGTCGGTTCAAACACAGAAGAACATGGGAAGAGAGGAGTCCGTCTAAAGACTTCTGATGGTCCGACCGAGATGGCTTTACATCCTGCTGATAAAATCATTGGAAAAATAAGGAAGAATCGGAAAGATATTTTTCTTGTTGCCTTCAAGACTACCTGCGGAGCTACCGAAGACGAGCAGTTTCTTGCTGGCTTGTCTTTGATGAAGAAGAATTCTTGCAACTTAGTTTTGGCTAATGACCTCGAAACTCGTCTGAATATGGTGATTACACCAGAACAGGCGAAGTACTCAGTCACAACAAATAGACTGGAGGCTCTTGATATTCTTGTTGAAATGGCAGAGGCCAGAACGGGTTTAAATTTCACAAGATCCGAGGTCGTTCTATCGGATTCTGTTTCTTGGTCTTCAGACAACGTTCCAGCCTCCCTGAGAACCGTGGTTAATGATTGCATTAAGAACGGCGCTTATCGTCCGTTCCAAGGAAAAACTGTCGGACATTTTGCAGTCAAAACCGGTGAAAATGAATTTTTGACTTCGATTCGAAAGTCCAATTTCAATGATTTGGAGAACACGGGGCTTGTGCGAGTAGAGGCCGTCGGTTCAGATAAGGTCATTGCATATGGTAAACGTCCATCTGTCGGTGGGCAGAGCCAACGCATAATATTTTCAGCTCACCCCGATTTGGACTGCATTGTACATGCCCATGTTCCTTTGCGTCACGACGCAATAGATATTATCCCCGTCGCTGACCAATGGCCTTATGAGTGTGGCTCTCATGAGTGTGGCGAAAATACCAGCCGCAATCTGAAGAAATTTGGTGATATCTACGCGGTCATGCTGGATAATCATGGTCCCAATATTGTTTTTAATCGATCAGTGGATCCTGAGAAAGTCATAGAATTCATCCACAATAACTTCGATCTCTCAAAGAGCACGGACGGGACTTTGTATAAGGTATCCACACAAATCTAGCAAAATTCTTCAGAATCACAGGCCCGGCCACGCGGTCCATATGACCAGTTATTATAGGCCAATAGGTCTTGAATAGTCTTTTTGGTCGTGGACATAAATAAAATAGCTATGAAGGTGGCCTCCGTTAATATTGAGGCTGCCAGGCGAAAGCCTAAAGAGAAGGCCAAGCCCAAGAAGAAACCTTCTGCTGCAAAGAAAAAGCAGAAGGAGAAGATTATTTTGGCTCCTTCCACTGAGTATTCTTGTCGAATAGAAATGTCCATTTCCACTGATCTTGAGGGAGATTCTTCAAAACGGACGGTCATGCATAAACTCCAAGGTGAGTTAAAAGCAGCCGTTGAGACAGCCGTTAAGATCACAGCTCGTGATCTCCTTCTTGATCCTAAAGAATTACTCATAAGTGTCATTGCATTTGATTGCGATGTCAATGCTATTGATGGTTACAGTGACGACGAATAGTAATGTATGTGATGCAAACGAAGCAGATTAAGATTAGTCCTGTAGAATTAGAACATATCTCGAAGATTGATTCTTCTATCGAGCATTGGTCTTTGACCCATGCGCGGAAGCAACTTGAGGCGGATGCCGCCCTTGCTCATGTTCGCAGCATGTATACTGCCAAAGGCCAGTTTTTCAGCAATAAATCGACTGAGGTCGGCGTGAAGGCTGAGACTGTCCAATCATCTGAGCTTATCAAGACTGATGACGGAGCCGTTCTTGTCGTTACCTATGATGCTCAAGATATATCTCCGGAAGAGGTCCAGGTCGCACCAGCCTCTTGATGAATAATGGGGAGTAAGGGGATACGACCCAATGCCTTCTCCTCCAGATCGATTCCCACATATAGTCGAACAATTCGACCCGGCTAGTCCTTTACCACCATTGAACTTTTCAGTTCAATCAGGTCTGGAGACTGGTATTATTGATCTTCGTTGGTCGAGCCCCGCAGAGCTTCCGGCCAACTCCAAGTTCACTCTTCTTGGTGTGAACGTGTATAGATCATTTGATTCTGAGTTCGGTCCTTGGTTTAGGATGAACTCGTTACCGATCGGTGCTACTTTCTGGCGGGATAAGACTAGAACACAAGTAGTATATGATGAGGATGTCTCGGATAAATTCATCTCCAGAGGGCCGACTGGTCCTAGCGGTAAATACGTTTTCAAAACTTCCAATCGTCCCATCATCATAGATGAATATAGAACGGTAGACTGTACTGATGTCAATGTTCAAGTAACGATTAATGGAGTTCAAGCTTCCGTTCTCAAGATAATATCCGAGCTTGGTGAAGTGGAAATCGATGGGATGCCATCATTCGATGTTGCGTCACAAACCAAAATTTCCCCCATCATTCCGACTTCCGATTCTGATGTTGTTCTTGCCAGTTATCGATTTTTGGGTAATAACGTACCCACAAACCTTGGCCAAAGAATATTCTACAGAATAACTACTGTCGGGAAGTCTATCTCCGATGGTGAGTTGTTTGAAACTCCTCTCGATAGAGCTGCGACTGCAAATAACCAGCAGACAGAGCAGATAGACTGGATATGGAAAGAAGCCGTTCGTCGGAATAAATTTCTTCTATATCAAGCTGGAGAGCGCGTAAAAGTATTTGTTAGAAAAAAAGTCGGATTGAAATGCGGATGTAGTTCAAATCTACATGGTCAGGCTGATGCCACCTGTTTGGTTTGTTTCGGTACAGCCATAATCGGCGGCTTCGAAGGCCCCTATGATATGCTAATAGCTCCGGATGATGCCGAGAAATCTATTGCTCAAAGTAATAGAGGGCGGAGTCTTACCCATTCATATGATACTTGGACTGGACCGAGTCCTTTATTATCCCAGAGAGACTTCATTGTTAAACTCAATGGTGACAGATACTCAATAGGTCCGGTTCGTTCCCCAACTAGTAGAGGGATGATTTTACAACAGCATTTCTCAATTTCCCACCTTGATGAACCCGACATTCGTTATAAGGTTCCAGTTTTAGATACTTCTGTGTTGGTTTCTCCTCAAACACGATATATGGTTAACGGCCAAGGAAAAGAAACTCCCATGGTCACGGAGAGACAAGCAGTTGTTGATGAGCGTGAATTTAGAGGGAATACGGTTACTATCGAAAATCATCACCGTAGATAGTTTAAATGGCGAACCATGACGTAACTACCAGTCTAGATGCCGTTTTACGTCGAATCGTAGATTCTTCTGTAGATGAAATAGCAAAAGATGGGATTAATATATTAAAATCTATAGTTGACTCCTCCGGGTTCGCGGATTCTGAATATCTTAAAGATTATGAAATATTTTCTCATGTTAGTGGACATGAAATTACTTTCGAGATCATAGTATCCCTTGAATCTCTTGATGAAGAATCAAAAGAAGAAGTCCTGTCCAAAGAAGAATCGAGTGATAAACTTGAGGATAGTTCTACTCGCACTTTTGGGATAAACTCGAATGGAGTAATAGGTCGCATATACTCTTTGAAGGAGCGCGTTCACGACGCCAGAACTCCGACACGAAACGTTAGAAGGTCAACTCTCGATGCTAGAAAACCTGTTCGCGATGCTAGGAGGAGTTCCATAGATACGAAGAAAGATTCTGTTGGGAGATCCGTTGAACATATGCTGAAGGCCAATTCTCCGAGATCCGTTCGAGTAGATCGAGCCGGAAAACTTTCCATTCAGATGAAGAACCAAATTAGAATAAATAAGACTAGTTCTGAAGTCGTTTATCCGAATAAAAAATATTCAGGTATAGTTGGTGATTTTATTGATCGTCTTAAAATAGCGATTTCGGAAAAATTTTCTCCCAAGATTTCTGAAATTTTAGCACGTAGGCTGAAAAATGATAGTATATAGAATTACAAATATACTATCTTCATCCATAAGTATTGAGGACCTTGGAATCCGTTTGGATTCTGGTCAAAGCGTCATAATATCCTCAGACTCACATGCTAGAAGTGAAGATCTTCGGCGTAACGATAGGTGGATAAGATCCGACATTATACATTATCCAAATAACGTTAAACCGCCTACTGTTCATAGAAAAGTTTTGACTGTTCAAGAACCCATAAGGAAGAATGAACCAGTAGATTCCGGATATGTCAGGAGTTTGAAAATTGAGTCCAAATTAGACGATATCCAAAAAATGCTTTCTAAAATGATGAATGATAATGTTAATCATGCGACTGAAATAAAGAAGAAGATCGATGAAGTTCCAACTCCTGCTGTTGTTCCTTATAGGCCCGGAATGGTCCAGAGTCATGAGTATAAGCAGCAATTTTCTTCTGATAGTTCTGTACCGATGTTCATTCCGAGCAAAGTTATTCCTGATATAGACATTTCAGGGACTAAAACGAGTAATACTGAAATAGATAAAGATGTTGAATCTACTTTGGATGCTCTTAAAAAACTTCGCAAAAAGTAATGTCTTTTATCACCTCCTTTGATTGCAGGTACTAAGATGAGTTCAGAATTAGGGATAGGCGTGGATGCGGGCACTATGAACTTCGTATCCGCTCGTCGGGAAGGGAAGAAAATACAAACTTCCCGACTTCGAGATGCCTTCATCGATCTGCCTCTTGAGCATAAACGTATGCTCAAGATTTCAAATACAGCTTTTGCTGAATTCGAAGGAAAACTCATTGTTGTTGGCGACGATGCCATGTCAACCGCCAATCTACTCAACCGGGAAGCTCGCCGCCCCCTCTCCGGTGGTTTAATCTCCGCTGGAGAACTTGACGCACAGCAAATCATAGGGTTGATGCTGAAACAGCTTATGGGTGAACCCAAAAAAGCTGGTGAGAAATGTTGTTATTCTATCCCAGCTTCAGCTATAGATGTTCGTGGTTCCGATGTCACTTACCACTCCGCTGTCTTCGGGAAGATCATTCGCGAACTTGGTTATTCGGCTGAGCCCGTTAACGAAGCTTTGGCCATTATTTACTCGGAGTGTGGAGCCGAAAACTTTTGCGGACTTGGTATATCGTATGGGTCCGGTATGACCAACGTGAACTTGGCTTTCAATGCCATGTCCGCTCTTGAATTCAGCCTTGGTAGAGGCGGTGATTTCATAGATAATCATGCAGCTAAGGCTGTAGGGACTACTTCAGCCAAAATCTGTGCTATTAAAGAATCTGGTATTAACATAATGGCACCCAAGAGCCGCGAGGAAGAAGCTCTTGTTTTATATATTCAAACACTCATTGATTATACAATAGATAACATCATAAACCAGTTTATTAAAGTGAAGAGTGAACTCCTTGTTCCAAAGCCAATACCCATCATAGTATCTGGTGGAACTTCACTAGCTGGTGGGTTCCTAGATAAATTTAAAGAACGGTTTGAATCACATAGGCATCGTTTTCCAATCCAAGTTTCCGAGGTCCGTGCTGCTTCTGATCCTATGACTGCCGTGGCTACAGGTCTTCTTATTTTTGCTCAAATGGATGACTAACCCTTAATTGCTTTGTCTTCGAATACGGAGGGTTTAGCTATGCCATGGTACAAGGGTGTTTTTGTAGAGAGTCATGTTGAGTCAGAATCCGATATTCTCTCTCAAATGTCTGACTCAGATTCAGATTCAGAATCTCTGGATTCTACGGTTGATTCTCACGTTGTTGAGAAATCTAAGGCTAAATCCAAATCTAAGGCTAAATCTATAGCTCCTGAATTTATCGCCCCCGAGCCTCCTGCTCCTGAGCCCCAGCCAGAGCCTCCTGCTCCTGAGCCCCAGCCAGAGCCTCCTGCTCCTGAGCCCCAGCCAGAGCCTCCTGCTCCTGAGCCCGATAAGAATTAAATCTTCGTTGGTCTGGTGTTTAGGTGAAGACTTTTTTACTAAATGCCACGAAGAAACGTATAATCCGCGAACTTCGCAAAATTTTATATGATCATCCTAGATATAGGGCTGATTCTCAAAATGTAACTAATAAATATTCGTTTAAAGAACGCCCTCAAAGAGGGATAATAATCAATGGGACATCAGCTGATAGGGTCAGGCTTTCGGCTGATAATTACATTGGCAGACTCTCTTCTTTTTGTATGTTGACATGGGTACATGCTCATCAAGGTACTTCCATAGAATGGGTCAGGGAAAACTTTCCGGCCCTTGAGGAAATATCCAGGAAAAGAGATATCTTTCCCTCCCAACCCGGCGTTTATGTAGTTGATGTCAGAGCCGTCCCTGATGACGCTAGGAGCGTTCCGGGTCAATTTTTCATACAACCGTTGCTTTCTGTTGTAAACGAACCACTCATAGTTTTTTCTACCTCTGCGGATCAAACCGCACAAATTTCAAGAACCGACATATACCCAGGATCAGTCAGGCTCTGGCTTGACGGCAGAACCGGACTCGTTCAAGGAACTGATTTTACTGTTAACTACGAGACTGGTGAAGTCGAGTTCCATAAATCGACACCGACCGGTGGAATGATATTTGCCGATTATAGGTATAAACTTCCCGAGCAGGGACCTTTATACTTTCAGAGAGAAGAGTTCAATTCAACTGCAATTCCTGGATGCGTCATAGCATTCGGGGACAGATGTCAGGCTTGTGACAAACAAGCCATAGTAGTTACAGACGAACGGACGGACGTGGCTGATGTATATGGCGGAAAATATGAAGTGAATCTAAGTGTTGTCGTTTTCACCCGAGACGCAGAAGACCGGGAGAAAATGACTGATTATGTTCTCATGAAGATCCTCGAACTCCAAAATTCTTTAGCCACTGAGGGCATAGAACTTCTTGATGTATCTCCTGGCGGAGAAGATGAAGAAGTATATAATCAGGATTCCGATGAATATTATTATGAAACTACTATATCATTGTCTGTTCGAGTGGACTGGGAAACATACGTTTCTCTCCCCATAACCATTATCCGCGATAGTTTTTCCTCTGCTGAGGCAGAACAGGAATTCGGAAATCTTGACGGTAGCATCCCTCAGGATCTTCTTAAGCCCACTTCTTCCTATGTAGACATTAACACTGTTCCAATAGTCATTGGCCGTACTATTTACTACGAGAGAATAACGTGATCTTTAGGATACCTTTCTATTGTAATGTTTCGAGTGGAAGTATATACTTTAGGCAGAACTAGTGGTTATGACTCAGCGTTATACGTACCTGGCGGGTCATTTAAAATTGGTTTTCGTTCTCCGAACGAAGAGTTTCCTGAAGGATATGGTGGAGGTTGGATCTGGAAAGATCCAAAAGATGCCGACGAATTTCGTCTTTCAAGATTAAATGTTTTGCATCCAGAATATGAACCTGGAACTTTTTCTGTCTACGTAGTTGAAATAACTAGTTGGGAATCTGATGTAAGTTCGTATCCGGACAGTATTGATGGTATTCATAGGTTACTTAATGATAGTCGAATACTCAGGAAATTTGAATTGTTTAGGTAAAGTTATAGACTTTGCCAGCATTTAGATATTTTTGTGATGATTGCAACGCTGAGTTTGAAGAAATTTTACTTCAAACTCAGGAAATCAAAGAGTACTTTGAGTGGCATCCTTGCCCAGATTGTAAAGGGCGAGCCGAAAGAATAAGGATAAACACTTTTTCTTTTGGATTTAAGAGCAACCTCCCGGTAGGTAATACCGGCGTCCATTCTGTTGACTACCCCATGCTCGATATCGCGGTCGGAAGATCTGCTGATAAAAAACGAGCTGAAGGTATGGCTAAAAAGAAAAACAGGGACGACGCCAGAAGAAAACTAGGGACGAATTACATCTCCCAAAAAGCTGATGGGGAGATAAGAGCAGTCAATCCTAAATTACTTGAGAACCGAGAGAAGGGTCTAAAACTTCTTGATAAGGGTCTCAAGAATCTCGATAAAGACAGTAAAAAGTAATAGTTCTCGAAATACGAATTCACTAAGATTCCTATGCTGCGTCCAGTCCGAAGTCCGACTGGGACGAATACTTATACCTGACCGACACCCGTTCATTCTCTCTTTGATACCGCAATGGATACGGAGAGATCGCTCTCGAAAGGAGCCTAGCTCATGGGAATCGGACCGTTCAGCACTTACGCGCCTCCTGGCACATATGTCCAAACTACTCTTGAGCCCGCCATTGCGCAACAGCTCGGGGGCATTCGTATCGCGGCGCTGATCGGTGTTGGTAAAGAGACCTTGTCTCAGACCAATTTCGAACTCCTTCGCGGTTCGAGTTCAGTGGCCGATACTCCCGTTTTTGGTGAGGATGCCGCTGGACGATGGATAGTGAGTGGCTCGGACACGAACCCCGTTCTTGGTAATCAGGATGGTGGTCTTACCAGATTCAAGATCCGCAATGTTCCTGTCGTTGATGGAACTGGTCGTGGCAGAACGACCTATGATGTGAGCAAGGTCTCCGTCTCGGTCAATAATCAACAGGTTGTTGTTGCCGGTCTTGACGGCGTAAACGGCATCATCACTCTTCTCGTTCCTCCTACGGCTTCCGATTTCGTAACCATAAATTACTACTTCCATCGCAAAGATACCCGTGTCACGGATACGGTTTCTGCACAGGTGACAGCCGGTTCTGCTGTCCTTGTGGCTCCGCAGGCTGAGACCTATACCATCACTGCCAGTACAAATGATCGTCTCGATGTCACCGTGAACGATGCGGTCATCGGTTCCATCATTTTGACGAGTGGTACTCGGACTGCAACCGACGTTGCTAACGACATCAATTCAGCTGCCATCTCCGGTCTGACCGCTTCTGTGCACATCGATGCACAGGGTCTGAATCACGTTCAGCTTGTGGCCACCGGCAACATCCAGATAGGTTCTGGAACGGCTAATGGTGCCCTTGGTTTTAACCCTGGTGATTACACCAACCGGACCAAGAGTTTCCGTGTTTTCAATGGTCCCATCGTTGACGGTTCCGACGGCGGCATCACGACTACAGACCCGACAAAGGTCGTCGTCGTTGTCAACGGTACGCAGGTCATTGCAGTTGCTGTTGATGGTGCCAACCGTTTGGTCACTCTCCCGTTCGCTCCTCGTGCCGGTTCAATTGTAACGATCCAGTACTACTTCAATACCTTCCAGGATACGTTCGACTATCTTCCCAACAGCAAGGTGACTTCGGTCGGCAATGTTGGCATCGGGCCGAGTCGTCGTGACTACCTCGAAGGTGTGGACTTCACAATCGCCAATGAGGGCGATATGTCGAAGATCCAGTGGGGTACCTCTTTCCAGGTCATCGAGGGTGTGAAGACCGGTAGCATCGCTTTCGGCTCCACTCAGATTGTTGGTTTTCTTGTCGACAATCGAATCTATGGCCAGCTTTGTGAGAGATACTCCGATTCAGTAACTGGCTCGGTTTCAACGACCAAGTTCGTTCTTCCGATCAAGCCGACGACTGGAAATGGTCGTGATACCCCACTCGGTTCCAGTCTATACCAGACTGTGACAAATGGTCGTATCGATCTTCCTACTGATCGTCCTGATCTCGTCACTGTCTATACTGGCAAAACGTGGAGAGACGCGGCTTCGCGCCCAGCAGTTACGGTTCTTGAGGTCGATTCGTCAAATAATACGATTACTCTCAAGGGCACCGTTCCTGCTGATTATAATGCCTATGCCACGTTCTGGTATAACAGAATTCAGGATGATAGCTACACCTTCTCGGTGATTAGCTCCGGTCCTGCTGGCGTTGGTACTTATAAGGTCAGCTCACAGAAGACCGGTAGTGACCTCTTTGGCGTCAAATTCGGCGTCAAGAGCGGTCTCTCAACTACTGTTCAGTGGCCCTCGGGTTCCGAGAGTGTTCCTGATGCTCTCCATACAGGAGACGGTAATCCCGTTCCTGAGACCGTAACTGTCACTTTCGACAATTCCATTGACCCTGCAACCCATGCTTCAGTGACGGGTTCGGGCCAGGAGCCGTATGATATTTTCACTTACACCAGGAAATTTGGTGGTGTAATTGTTGATGGCAATCCTGCGGCAACTGTTGATCTGTCGTTGGCCTATCGTGCAACGATGATATCGAGTGGCGTCACTGCTCCTCTCGCGTTCCTGTCTACAGACAGGTTGGTGTTCAAGATCGATGGGATCGTTCTCGCGTCGACGGACGTCTCTGCTGCCACGACGATGGCTCAGGTCGCTGCTGCCATAAACGTCACCATCGATGCCGACACCCAGACTCATAGTGACGGTTCAGGGACGTTTGCTTCCACATCTCCGAATGCTCTTGCCTCCGTTCTTACGTACGGGACACAGAGCATTTTGATGATCAAGGGACGCGGCGTTCCTTCCTTCACTAACGGTCTCCTGAGCAGTGTTTCTGTTCTTTCCCCGACAGTTTCGGGCGAGACAGATGCGACGACGAAGGTCGGACTTGCGGCCAATCAGTCAGCTACTGGCTCTTACAATGCTATCAACCAGGTAGCTACCTTGGTTGGTACTAAGGATGCTCCATTCACCATCACGAGTGGTGTGGATGACTCCCTTCAGTTGAACGTCGATGGTTCGGATCTTTCAGTAACCCTCCCCTCGGGGACTGGTATTGGTTTGACCGAAGTTGTCGAAGCGATCAATGATCAGTACATCGCTGTAGCCTCAGCTACCGATATTGCGACCTACACCGCGAATGTGATTGCGCTCTCCAATGAGCTTCGCGGAGACTACAACGCACA
>Ga0315284_10008444_pt1 | contig 14712 bp, 12 predicted proteins | sample YL17G09_16_MG_FD_203696 | JGI IMG/M metagenome (GOLD analysis project Ga0315284, IMG submission 203696) | Sediment microbial communities from Yellowstone Lake, YNP, Wyoming, USA - YL17G09_16 | ecosystem: Environmental > Aquatic > Freshwater > Lake > Sediment | place: USA: Wyoming | collected... | reverse complement strand
TCGCCGAGCATTGTCTCGGGTCGTGTGGTGGCGACGGTAACATATTCAACTCTTTTGTCCTCAATGGTTGCCGGTTCAACCAGAGGGTATCGCATATACCAGAAATGTCCCTTTATGGTTTCGTGTTCGACTTCGTCGTCTGCCAGCACGGTCTGAGTGGCCGGGTCCCAGTTGACGAGTCTCTTGCCGCGGTAAATCAGTCCATCCTTGAATAATTTGAAAAATGCTGCCCGGACAGCTTTTGCGCATACATCGTCCATTGTAAATCGTGTTCGCTGCCAGTCGCAGGAGCAGCCCATCGTCTGGAGCTGGTTTATAATCATTGCCTCGTATTCATCTTTCCAGGCCTGCACACGTGCGACAAAGTCTTCGCGTGAAAAATCTGTTCGGCGTTTGCCTTCTTCGGCGAGAATTCGTTTTTCGACGACCGTCTGAGTGGCAATGCCGGCGTGGTCTGTGCCGGGCATCCATAGCGTATTGCAGCCCTGCATTCTGCGCCATCGGATGAGGATGTCCTGAAGGGTGTTATTCAGTGCGTGGCCGAGATGCAGCGGCGCAGTTACATTTGGTGGTGGTATGACGATAGTATAGTTTTTTCGGCCTGCGGCGTTGCCGTCAGTTGCAGCGTGAAAATAGCCGCCAGAAGACCAGATTTTGTCTGCTAATCGCTCTGTTGTTTTTGATTCATAAACTTTTGAAAGCTGCTCGCCCATAGTTTATCCGCTCGGTTATATATAGAAAAATTCCGACAAGTTTTTATAAATCGGGACTTTATCTTAATAAAACCGCCCGGCGATGTAAAGCAAAACAACCGCCCGCCCAGCAGGTATTTCCGGCAGGTTTATGATTTTTAGCAGGAGTATTTAATCGAGGTTCATAGTCATTAGGAACTCGGCGTTGCTTCGGCATTTGGCGAGTCGGCTCTTGAGCAGCTCGACAGCCTCAACGGGATTGAGGTCGCTGAGAACTCTGCGAAGCCGGTATACCAGCTCAAGCTCCTTCGGGTCGAGCAGCAGCTCTTCTCTTCGCGTTCCGCTTCTGCTGATGTCGATGGCCGGCCAGATTCTTTTATCAACTAATCGCCTGTCGAGGTGCAGTTCCATATTTCCGGTGGCTTTGAATTCCTCGAAGATGACCTCGTCCATTTTCGAGCCGGTATCAATCAGGGCGGTTGCAAAAATGGTCAACGAGCCGCCGTGTTCGACATTTCTTGCGGCACCGAAGAATTTTTTCGGCATCTGCATAGCGCCGGAATCAACGCCGCCTGTGAGGATTTTGCCTGAATGCGGCACCTCGGTGTTGTATGCACGTGCGAGACGGGTTATCGAGTCGAGCAGGATAACGACGTCATTGCCATATTCGACCATTCTTTTTGCCTTTTCGATGACGACTTCTGCGACCTGGCAGTGACGTGCCGCCGGTTCGTCAAACGTAGAACTTATAACCTCGACGTCGTCGGCGGTTTTGCGTTCCATTTCTGTAACTTCCTCAGGTCGCTCATCAATCAGCAGCACTATCAGCTTTACTTCAGGATGATTGGTGCTGATGGCGTTCGCCATTTTCTGCAGCAGGACTGTCTTGCCTGTTCTCGGCGGAGCAACAATCAAGCCTCGCTGGCCTTTACCTACGGGTGTTACCATATCGATGATTCTCATATTTAATTCTTCCTGTGTGGTTTCGAGTATCAGTCTTTGCTCAGGGTGCAGCGGCGTCAGGTCGCTGAAGACCACCTTTTCCATCAGGTTGTCGGGGTTCTCAAAGTTGATTGCCTCGACACGCAACAGGGCAAAATATTTTTCCGAGTCTTTCGGCGGCCTGATTTGTCCTGATACGATATTTCCCGTCCGCAGGCCGAAACGCCTGATTTGAGACGGCGAGACGTATATATCGTCCGGCGATGAGAGGTAGTTGTAACTGGTATTTCGCAGGAAGCCGTAGCCGTCCGGCAGGACTTCCAGCACGCCTTCGCCATACATCAGGCCGTTCTGACGGATACGCTCCTTAAGGATTCTGAAAATCAACTCCTGTTTCTTGAGGGCGCTGAATTCCTTGATGTTTTCTTTCTTGGCGATTTCGTGCAGGTCCGTTACGCCCAGCCGCTGGAGGTCGGCCAGATACAGATTGCCTTTTTTGATACGCTCGTATTTGGCGTGAGTTGACTCTTCCAGGGCCCTGGCCTGTTCAGCGGCGGTGTTCGTTTTGGTATCTTCCGCTGCTTCCTCAGCGGTAGTGGTGATGGCTGCGGGCTGACCGTTGTTTTGTTCGGTCTGTTCAGCCTGTTCGGCCTGTTCGGCGGTTATTTGCTGCTCATCCACCGGTTTTTTCCTTGTGCCTTTGCGTTTACCTGCCATAGGTTTTTCGTTTTTCTCGGGTGCTTTAGCCATAAAATGCTCCTTTATTCAAATTTTTGGAATTCCTTGTTATTCCACAGGATGGCTTTCCTGCAGGAATTCAGTAGGAATTGAAATTCGAACGGTAGAAAAATAATTTATATCAAATGGGTAATGTCAATGCAAGCGGTTTTATATTTAAGTTTACTTTACCCTTTATTCACAATGTCAGAGAAAATATCCGCGACTTGTTTAACTAATGCCCGGAAACCGGAATTGTTATTTACCGTATTATCGGAGATTTCTACTTTCCTGTCCAGAGAAATTTGAAAATTTTCTCTTTTTTTCAAATGATTTCTGATAGAAAGGCCCTTTTTTTTCGCCCTGGCGAGCCTCAATTTCTGCTTACAATCCACGAAAATAAGCTTATTACAGCGGTTTGTCCAGCCTACTTCCGCCAAAAGGGGCATATCCAGCACAATTGCCCTGGTGCGTTTTTGGCGGTTATATCGCTTTATAAGCTGCTCTGTGCGTGCAAGAACAAGGGGGTGGATTATGCTGTTGAGTAATGAGAGCTTATCGCCATCAGAAAACACTAAGTCAGCCAGTTTCCGGCGGTTAATCCTGCCCTGGGAGTTTAGAATGGTTTGGCCGAAGGAGGCTGCTATTTTCTTTTTTATACCTTTTTTTTCGATTAGTTTTCCGGCAATTTCGTCCGCATCGATAACCTTACAGCCCAATTTGGCAAACTGGGCCGCAACGGTGCTTTTGCCTGAGCAGATGCCGCCTAAAATGCCGATGATTGGTTTTTTCACGAGGTTACTCACGGCCAGCCAGTTTAAATAATCCGCAGGCAACGGTCAAGTAAAGCCGGCGCCGGATTGTTCGTATCTATTTTTTCCGGCAGGAGAGGTGCGGGCGTTTTTACAATTAAGTCTTGGAAAATACGGTTTCAGTGGAACCTTTGTTCAGTGCTTTTTTCAGGCTTCTGAGCAGGTGGTTCTTTACTACCGCGTCCCAGCTCATATTCTGAGCGATACGGTAACCGGTTTGAATCATATTCTCGATTTCAGTCTCGTCTTTTGGCAGACGAGAGCATATTTGCATAGCGACCCTTTCGCTGACGTTGCGTTCGATACGCTCTCTAACCGGACGGTCAATATGCAGCAGGCTGCCAACGTCGGGGTAATAATTGTTACCGAGGTCGGTATAGTCGGCAATAATTACACTTTTGGTGCCGTCGCCGCCGGTTACTTCCTGCAGGAAGCCTGCACAGCCGGAAACGCTGCTGATTACACATATTCCGCCGAAGGTCAGCGTTTCGAGCGGGGCTATTCCGAATGGTTCGTAGATACTGAGCCCAAACTCGACGTCGCTTCCCTTTCGAAGGTCCATAAATTCCATATTCTGCGGCATTCTGCTGCCGCAGTATTTTGGCTCAAAGCCGAACTGATTGATGAAGACCACCTTTATATTTTTGCTTTTGGCATTAAATTCCTGGACACCCGTATAAAAGGCAGCTTCGCCGCCTGAGAGGTCCGGCATTTCCTCACGGTGTGCGACGGGCCAGTTGTAAGAGGATTCCATCTCATAAATATCGCCTGGGCGTCTTTGATGGACTTCAGTGGCAAGCAGGAACAGCACAGCGGTCTTACCCTGAGTTCTGAATTCTTTTTCCAGATGTTCGAGGACGCGCAGGTCGCGCCACAATCCTTTGCTTTGCACTAATCTTGTGACATGTGTGAATACAAAATCCGGCCTGTAGTTGAGCAGGTTTTCACAATATGCCCGAAGTTTTTCTTTGGATTTGAGCTTGTCGGAGACAGTGATTTGATATGCCGGTATGCCATTATAGACTATATCAATATCGTCTTTCTTGTCGAATTCCGGGGACAGAAAGCTTAGTTCTTTAGCGACGTAATTGCCAACCGCACATATAGAATCGCAATGTTTTGCAGCTTCCACAAGGGGATGTTTGAAAAAGGAATTCTGGTCGCCGAACAGGTCATTGACATAAAGCCGGTTGTTGCAGGCCTGCCTGATGACGTTGTAGAACATAGTGTCGTGGCCGGGACACTTTTCGACGATTCGGCGCATTGTGGCCACTTCGTGTGCGTAGAAAATAGTCTTAAACTCGCAGGATGTATCGAGAATGGCCGCCAGAACTGTCGGCATTCCCATAAATTCGTGAGAGACAATAATCGTTGATTCGCCGGCAGCACCGATTGCTTTCAGTGCGGCGATAGCAGCGGGAGCGAGCCTGACATATTGCTCGAATTCCCAGAGGTTCTCGTACAGGTCACTGTGGATGTCGAATGTGACAAATAGCTGTTTTTTGAATTCGTTAATCGGCCATCTGTCCATGTGCCTTACATCTATAAGCAGCACTTCAGGTGAGCTTTTTATGCCTGTATGACTATCGGTGAAAGTTCGCCTGCCGTAAACGATACCCGTCTTGTAATAATTTTCGATTTTTTTGAAAGCATCGTGGTAGCCTGTGTTTACCAGTCCGTCTACGGAAGAGTAAAGCACTTCGCCGTGTTCGCCGAGCCGTGCTGATGCGGGTCCTTCGGTGGTAAATAAAGGGCCGACAAGGATTGAGCGGTCTACCGCTTCAAGATAAGGATTGCAGGTGAAAAGCCCCTGAAAAACGGCGCCTATGCCGCCTATTTTGCCGGTTATTTCGTGGGACACGTGCACAACCGTTATTTTATTGGCCATATTAAGTTCCTTTCTCCATAGTTGTATATGACTGCTGTCTAAACTATGTTCGGTGTTTCCTTATAAAGTATAGAAAACGAATAAGCCTGAACAAAACCCCTGAGATTTGTTTGGTTTTTTATACTTCAATAACTCTTCATAACAGGAAAAAGTGTGCAAATCAAGCGTATTTTTTGGGACCACCTGGTTTTGTTGAAAATTTTTGGTTTTTAATAAAATTACCCTATTCTGGTTCGAAGCGTTCTTATCAGACCTGAAAGCACCTGCTTTGGTATGTCGGCCAGTTCCGGTTCGGGTATTTCACTATATGCTATGTCGTTAAGGATTTTCAATGCCCGGTCGCCGGCGGATAGTATTCGTTTGACAATTTTTTCAGCCTGGTCGAGTTCACCGTCGGCCATTTGCCGCAGGTAGGTAACTATATCGGTCATCAGCCGCTCATCATCTGTCTCGGAGGCGGAGGTGTCCGCTTTCCCGGCAGGCTCGCCGGGAATCTGACTTTCGCCCATTATGTCCTGGGTGAGCTTGTATGTTTCGGCCAGTAGTCGTTTTTGTTTTTCAATCTCGGTTTCGTCTACAGGCGCAAGTTTTAACTCCTCGTCTTCTTCATTATTAGACTTGGGGACATATATTTTGTTATGGCAGGCCGGGCACTTGCCCCATTTTCCGGCGGCCTCATCCGGCGATTTTATTTTTTTCCCGCAGTGTTCACAATTAAATATTATGCTCATTTTATTGCTCCGGCAGAATTTATGGTTATTTTTTCTTTTTATATTCTGCGACCACCTCGGTAGTGATACCGCCTCGCGGCGTAAAATTAGAAGTAACTTTCATCCATCGCGGTTTACAGGCGCCGGCCAGGTCGTCAAGTATGTTGTTTGTCAGTGCCTCATAAAAGATACCCTTATTGCGGTAGCTTTGTAAATAGAATTTCAGGCTTTTTAGCTCTATGCACAGCTTGTCAGGGCCGTATTCGATGACGATTTCGCCGAAATCGGGCTGGCCTGTCCGCGGGCAGACGCTCGTAAATTCGGGACACCTGATAATTATGCTATAATCCCGCTGCGGATTTGGGTTGTCGAACATCTCCAGTTTACACTGTTTTTTCATTTACTGTCCCCTTTTATTTCTGTAAATAGTATAATCAGATCGCCGATTTTAGGCAAGCGGGAATCGGCAGTAAAAACCGGCGGCTGAATACAAAAAAAACGGACAGAGGAAATGCCTGTGGCGGACAAAAAAGCGGTTGTTTTGTTGAGCGGCGGCCTCGATTCGGCCACCACCCTGGCTATTGCGGCAAGCCGGGGTTTTAAGCTCTTTGCCTTGACCTTCAGGTATGGCCAGCGGCATCAGCGGGAAATAGAGGCGTCAAAGAAGGTGGCCTATTCGCTGGGGGTTGTTGAGCATCGCATAATCGATATAAACCTGGCACAGTTCGGCGGCTCGGCCCTTACCGACCCGGCTATTGAAGTGCCGAAAGGTCGGCCTGATTTGTATACCTCAACTCATATCCCGCCGACCTACGTTCCCGCCCGAAACACGATATTTTTAAGCTACGCCCTCGCCTGGGCGGAAACACTCGGAGCATTTGATATTTTCATAGGGGTCAATGCAATTGATTACAGCGGCTATCCCGACTGCAGAGGTGAGTTTATAACGGCTTTTGAAAAAGTGGCTAATCTGGCTACGGCGGCTTCAGTCGAGGGCAGGGGACAATACCGAATCCACACGCCCCTTATCAGGATGACAAAAGCCCAGATAATCCTGGCAGGTTCAAAACTTAATGTCGATTATTCTTTAACGCATAGCTGCTATGACCCCGATAAGCAGGGTAGAAGCTGCGGTCAGTGCGATTCGTGCAGATTGAGATTAAAAGGTTTTGCCGAAGCAGGACTGAAAGACCCGCTCGAATATTTGAAATGATAGTAAACGAAATTTTCCATTCACTTCAGGGTGAGGGATTTTTAGCCGGTGTCCCCAGCATATTTATCAGGCTGGCAGGATGCCCCCTGCGCTGTAAATGGTGCGATACGAAATACGCCTGGGACTATGCAGCAGGGCGGGATTACGATATTGAAGGGATTATCCGGAATGTTCAGCAGTATCAGTGCAAATACATCGTGATAACAGGCGGTGAGCCGATGATAAACGCAGATTTGCCGAAGTTGACGCAGAAACTAAAGGACTGCGGAAAGCATATAACTATTGAGACAGCCGGTATTGCCTTTGTGCCGGCCCTTGCCTGCGATTTGATGAGTATCAGCCCAAAATTGAGTAATTCAGGGAATAGTGTAAAATTGGATTTGTCTATTTTGAGGGATTTGATAAGCAGTTACGAATATCAGATAAAATTTATTGTGGATTCTACTGATGATTTGCCGGAGATACAGCGGATACTTAAAGAGTTAAAAAATGTAGATTTTGGCAAAGTTATGCTGATGCCGCAGGCAGCCACGCGGGATGAATTATCGGCCAAATCTCCAATGGTTGCCGATTTATGCAGGCAGAACGGCTTCGTATTTTGTCAGCGTTTGCAGGTCTTACTCTGGGACAATAAAAAGGGCACGTAATTTCGTAGCGATTGTCATTCCTGCGAAAGCAGGAATCCAGTAATCAAAAAAGACTGCAAATTATGGCGTAAGCAAAAACCCGCAGCCTACGTTTTAGACGCTACATTCACAATTCTAAATTCTTTTCCTACGCTCTGCGTTTCCTCGGAAAGTTGTATATTATATGGCCCAGCTCTTTTACTTGACTTTCGGAAATCAATTGGTAGACTTTAGTCCTGCATTGTGTTAAATATTCATCTCTTAATTTTAATGCAAGTATCGATTATTTATTGTATCGAGAAATTTTTATGGATGTAGAGCATATTCGTAATGTCGCCATAATCGCACATGTCGACCACGGAAAGACGACGCTGGTTGACCGGATGCTTTATCAGTCGGGAATGTTTCGCAATGAAGAGCTCGATAAGCTTGCCGGCGAACAGCACGACCTGATTATGGATTCCAATCCCATCGAGCGCGAAAGGGGTATTACCATATTGAGCAAGAACTGCTCGGTTCTTTATACCGACAGTCTGGGTGTCGAATACAAAATCAATATAATTGATACGCCCGGCCACGCGGATTTCGGCGGTGAGGTTGAGCGGGTGCTGAAAATGGCCGACGGTGTCCTGCTGCTGGTAGACGCCTTTGAAGGCCCGATGCCGCAGACCCGTTTTGTTCTCGGAAAGGCCCTCGAATGTAAACTGCGTCCCATTGTTGTTGTCAACAAGGTTGACAGGAGCGATTCTCGTCCGGATGATGTGGTGAACGAGGTCTTCGACCTGTTTGTTCAGCTCGGCGCCGACGACAAGACCCTCGACTTTCCTGTTATTTACGCCTCCGCAAAGGAAGGATGGGCCACAACGGACATAAAAAAGAAAACAGATAATATTCAGCCTGTTTTCGATGCAATCATAAATCGTGTCCCCGCACCGAAAGGCTCGCCTGTCGAGCCTCTGCAGATGCTTGTAACGGCTCTGGAGTATTCCGATTATGTCGGGCGAATAGCCGTAGGGCGCGTCTTCGCCGGACAGGTTTCGCAGGGCGAGCCTGTAACTGTAATCGACCGTCAGGGTCGGCATATTCCGCAAAGGGTAACGCAGATATATCAGTTCTACGGCCTCGACAGAAAGCAGGTCGAAAGTGTGCAGGCCGGCGATATATGTGCTATTGCCGGCCTCGATGAGGTCGATATAGGCGATACCATAGCCTGTGCGGAGAACCCAAGTGCATTGCTGGCGATAGCCGTTGATGAGCCAACAATGCATATGACTTTTCGCGTTAATGATGGGCCGTTTGCAGGCAGGGACGGGCGGTATGTTACCAGCCGACAGATAAAAGAGCGGCTCGATAAAGAGCTTCAGCATAATGTTGCCCTGCAGGTTGAGCAGGGCCAGACCGCCGACGAATTCAAGGTCTCCGGCAGGGGGATAATGCACCTGGGAATCCTTCTTGAGAATATGCGGCGGGAAGAATATGAGATTTGCGTCGGTAAGCCGAATGTAATCCTGCGGGAAATCGACGGCCAACTCTGCGAGCCGATAGAATTGCTTGCGATTGATTCCCCAATAGACTGCCAAAGCGCTGTGATGGGTCTGGTGGGAGAGCGGCGGGCTGAAATGATAAAGATGGAGGCCAAAACTGGTGCCGGTGATTTTGTCCATATCGAATTTATGATTCCATCGCGGGGACTGATTGGCCTCAACTCTCGAATGATGACCGCCACGCAGGGCAGGGCAGTTATGCACCATACATTTGAGAAATATGAGCCTGTCAAAGGTGATATTCCCCGCCGACAGGTCGGCGTTATGATTGCTACCGACACAGGGCCGGTTACAAATTATGCCCTCGATGCCCTTTATAACAGGGGGTTATTCTTTGTCGAGCCGGGCGAGCAGGTCTATGAAGGACAGGTTGTAGGCGAGCATTGCAAGGAAAAGGACATCCCCGTCAACGTGGTAAGAACAAAGCAGCTTACTAACATTCGTGCAGCGGGAAAAGACGATGCCGCAAAGGTTCGGCCGGCAAGAAAATTGAGTCTCGAAGCTGCCCTCGAATACATTCAGGACGATGAGCTGGTTGAGGTTTGCCCGAATTCGATTCGGCTTCGCAAGCGTCAGTTGAAGGAAAACGACCGCCGCCGCGCCGCCCGCAAAACCCGGACTCAATAAAAAAAGCCGGGCCGAACTGGCCCGGCCTTCTTGAAATACTTGATTAGCAGAATAATCAGGCTGATTTATTAAAACCCGCCACAAATTGTCCATCGTTCAGGCTGGCCATGTACCTGTCGCACAAAAGGTCCGAAGGGCTGCCATTCACTGACTTTCCCATCCTTCTCAATCTCAATCTTGCACGGCACACGAAATCCGCCCATCCCTGAAATTTGAGGTGAGGTCGGCTGTCCAATCGAAATGATGCGGAGATACTTTACTTTGCCATACGCCTGCTGCATTTTGTCAGCGGGTATACCCTCCAACAATTTACCTGCTTTGGCGAAGTCACGGGCAATCAACGCTTCAAGAAACTCACGCACAACTTTAACGGCGATTTCCTCGTCGGTAAGATTTCCCTGAAGCAGACCAGTCTCTTGGGTTGTTTGGTCCCACCGCACCACATTATCAGGAATATCATTGAAAGCAAACATCGCAGCATCGATAGGCTGATTATAATCAAAATACTCGCTGGTCATCGCTTTATGATACTCGCCGTTTTCCAGATTATAGAATTCGACTATATTGACCAGCCTTGTGGCTTGGTCAACGAATAGAACCATACGCTGGAATGGTGAATCATCATCTTTTTTTAGGGATGTTGCGGTTATAATTATCGGTTCAGTTTTATCTGTCGGTTCTTTAATCGTTAATTCTATTTTGCCTTCTTCCTGTTTTTTTTGCAGACGTTCAACAGCAAATTTAGGATCAAGCTCCTCCGCTCTTTTGAGCACCTGTTCTGCGATTTGGTCTTCTCTGAGGGCAACTAAAAAATTTTTCTTTTTAATCCATAGTTGTGCTTTGTTATCTTTCCACACCAGAATTGTTGCCCCATCATCAGGTTCCATCCATGCGGGTTTATGAAGTCGCATATTTTTAAGTTGGCCGCTTGGCTCAAATTCCAACCAAAACTCCATCGGCTCATCGTGCGAGGCAACAGAGTTTCTGACATGGATGTGGCGTATGCTATGGCTGGCCTGAATGGTTTGTTCGAGAGCATAAGCTGATGTTGTAGATTTGGCTAAAAAGTTTACTGACAATACTGCCGCTATTATTATCACCGCCGCAGCGGCAAGTTTCGTAATCGAGCTTTTCATAATTGTTCTCCATATACCAAGCGGGCATATTGAAGCCGAATATTGTCGGTTCGCCCGCGAGATTAACATTTCAACAGCCTGTGGATGATTTTGCCGCCATTTTTCAAAGTCAGGTTCGACCTTTTCGCTGCCGATAGATTTTCCCAGCAAATCATCCAGCCGTTTTTCATCATTATTATTTTTAAAGGAGTTCATAGTTCACCTCCTGTAAAACTATTGCGTTTGAGATATTTTGCAATCTTTCGCTTTGCCCTCGTAAGTCTGCCGTGAACGGCCTGCTGCGAAATCCCTAATGTTGCAGAGATTTGCTCGTATGACAAGCCGTTATAGTATCGCAGGACTATTGCTTCTCTGTGGACGACCCGCAGTTTCCAAACTGCCTGACGGATTAAATCGCCGTGGTTGTCTCTTTCATCTTTGGCTGGCGCATCGTCATTCAGAGCAGCAAATCTATTTTCAGACCTTTGCATCTGCTTTGCGGTGTTTCTGCAGATGCCTGCCAGCCAATTGGCAAACTTGTCTTTACTTTTCAAATTCGGCAGGTCGCGGCAGGCTGTCGCAAAAGTCTCCTGTGCGGCATCCTCGGAAAGTCCTCTGTCGCCAAGTACCGAATACGCCAGCGCCACCATACAGCCGTAGTATCGCTCATACAGAGCGGCAAAACTTGCCAAATGGCCATTTTGTGCAGCTTCGACTATCAGTGCTTCTGGTTTTGTTTCCACTTTGCAGCCTGCCAATTACCGGTAATCTGCTGATTCAGCTTCCACTATAATAGTGTAATTTCCGCCCAAAATTGTGCGCAAAAAATCAAATTTTTTGCACATTTTGCACCGGCGCATAAAAAAGGCCGGGCAAAATAAACTCGGCCTGTAGGTTCTCACTTTGGGTAGTTTGGAATTCTGAAAAGCTAATACTTCTTACTCAATATTTTTTATAGGTTCAGTTCGGTATTCGTGTAGCGAGAACACCTTATTATCCCTGAAGAGCATTCTTATTTTCTTTCCCTTGTTGATGGTCCCATAGTAGCAGTATCCTTTTCTCCCGTTCATATTTTTGTAGAGAATATTATCCTCGAATTTTTTCGCTCCAAGCCTGAATCCTTCGATGATTTTTTCCGGAGGGCCGATTTCTTTCAAAACCTCGTCAAGTGTTGAGCCAATTTGTATTAAACCAGAAAACACATATCCTGGAATTTCTTCAGAGCCCCATGACCTAATTTGGTTCTTATGTATTGAAACCATGAAGTAACCTGGATAAGTCATAACGTATGTCTCCGGCAGATTATCCTCCTCAAAAACCTCATTTTTGAACCGATAAGACAGAGGCTTACCAAGTACACTAATAATATCATCTGCAGTAGATTTGTTTATATCCAGCGAAGCAAGTTTGGAATTAATGTTCTTGAGAAATGTCGAAGTTGTATCGGTAGGGTCCACTGTTATTTCTGCGATTTCGTCGTCATTATCATTGCTGACTATCCATATGTTCGGCTTACCTTCGACTGGTTCAACATGGATATTCTTTCGCAACGCAAACACTTCATTGTTCTTGTTGACTTCGAACACACAAGGTACACTAATCGCCTGTTTTGAGCGATTGTTAGGTCTTGAAGTTGGTTGTTCAATGCAAATAATCTTCGTATACGACATTCTCTCTCCCATCCTCTGTATTACTTTAGCCGGTATGCCTCCACATAGATTTCCTGCTTTATCGTAGTCCTTGTCAATCAGTGCCTGGAGAAACTGCCTGGCTAACTCAACAGCGATTTCATCGTCTTCAAGTTCAGCCTGGGCTAATCCAACCTCTGGCCCTGTTTGATCGATTCTTGTTACATTTTCTGGAACTTCCCATAACGTAAAGACATTCTCATCAACCTCAATATTGTAATCCGAATACTCTAACAGACCCGAATTTTGATATCCGCCAAAGCCTTTCATCTGGTTGAGGACAGCACGAGTGACCAGCTTCGTATTCTGATCGACAGACAAAACTATTTGCCCCACATCATTGCTTTGCGGAAGAAATTTTGCCGTTATAACGATTGGTTCAGATTTTAATAGGGGCTCGCTTGTCTTAATATCCACCTTTCCTTCGGCTTCGAGTTGATGTAACTCTTTAACCACAAATCTTGGATCGCACTGTTTCACAAGTGTCAGCATTTCTAAGCCACGAGTCTTGTCATGAATTGTTAAAAGTACATTATTGTTCTTTATCCATACTTGTAGTTTATCCTTTTTCCATACAGCTATCTTGGGTCCCTCGGAAGGCATATCCCAGGCTGGTATATATACGCGCAGATTCTTCACCTGTTCTTGCTCGTCAAGTTCCACCCAGAATTCTTTTGGCTCACTCTCACCATCCTTGAAGTCTTTGATGTGGACAAAGCGAATACCATCATAAGCCTTCAGAGTCTGTTCTAAAGCGTAGGCTGAAGGTGTCGATTTATCCAAAAAGATTATTGATAGTACTACAGCAATTATTATTACCGCCGCAGCAGCAAACTTTGTTATTCTGCTTTTCATAATTATTCTCCATACACTCGGCTTAAATTCAGCCGGCTGTGCTTCTATCATTTTCTCCTGAGCTGTTAATACCTCATTAAACACTGCCTGGTCTGCTTTGGGATTGGTACTAATAGCCGCATTCTTGAAAAACTTTTTTATATTGTCTGCGGGTTTCATTTTGTCACCTCGCTATCTAATAAAGACCGCAGTTTGTCTAAGCCGTACCGGTATCGGCCCTGAATCGTATTGACGGATACATTCTGAATCCCGGCTATTTGTCTGAAGGTCAGGTTGCCCTGCATATAAAGAGCGATTACCTCACGCTGCTCATCCGGTATCTGGGCCATCGCACTGCTCAACAGCTTCAATTGCTCACTGAGAATGGCCCACTGTTCAGGCCGTTTCAAATCACTGATAGCGCAATCCGCATCCTCGATACTTGCTAACCGATGTCTTTGCTGGTCTCGTTTTCGGTTTCGGATGCGGTTGGCAACGCAGACCGTCAGGTATTTTTTGAGATTTCCGCTTATGCGGATTTCCGCCGCCGATTGCGCAAAGTTCACGAACACGTCCTGCACCGCATCTTCAGCGGCATTGACATCATTTACCAGCACAACAGCCAGTTTCAGCAGTTCGTTTTTGTACTTTTCATAGATTCTTCGCAGGGCGTCTTTGCTGCCGCATTTGAATTTCCAAATAAGCAGTTTGTCTTCTATCATTTAACTCGCCCTGCAAGAGAAGGCTCTTTCTCTGCTTATAACACACCAAACCAGCCGATTTTAGTATAAAGGAAATAATATTTTGTGCCATATTTAACATTCCGGCCAGAAGATACGCCATAGCATGCTTATCCTGCGTTGTTATTTTCAAGACTTTCTGACAGAAAAGAACCGTCTAATTCCCCCGAGCGTATAATATAGTAGACGAGAGCGTATATAAGAAAGACGAAAGGGGGCGTTATATGTCAACGGTAACAAGTCCGCATAAGGCACATGAGTATTTCGAGACCAGGCTTGAGTTCACCGTAGGCCCTAATGAGTTGAAGGAATTGATTAAAAAAGGCGAGGTCAACGTCATTGACGTGCGGGCAGAGAAAGATTATAAGCAAGGCCACATACCCGGGGCGATAAGCCTTCCTAAAAGCAGGTGGCATCTCTTTGAAGGTCTGAGTCGCAACAGACCCAACGTCGTATATTGCTATTCGATTACCTGCCTGCTCGCTGCAAGGGCCTGCAGGGAATTTGCTGAGAACGACTACCCTGTGATGGAGCTCCTGGGCGGTTTCGAAGAGTGGAAGAGAA